>Ga0247842_10006333_pt1 | contig 13414 bp, 8 predicted proteins | sample LaCruzMarch2015__3_FD_192411 | JGI IMG/M metagenome (GOLD analysis project Ga0247842, IMG submission 192411) | Freshwater microbial communities from meromictic Lake La Cruz, Castile-La Mancha, Spain - LaCruzMarch2015_19m | ecosystem: Environmental > Aquatic > Freshwater > Lake | place: Spain...
GAACTTATTGACGGTAAGCCCGTTTGCACTTTGTTGAACTACGGGGTAGAATCACGAGATATCGTCAATCTTCTCGGTGCACCATTCAATAAATATTATTGTTGAAAAAAGATCTGCCGAATGTCGGAGCAGAACACTAAGACCCATACTTTTCAGTTTCATCCACATTCTCCCCGTGCCTGACAAAAAGGCGTGAATAACTGGTCTTTTCTCCTGAAGTGATATAATACCTTGCATTTTATTTTCAAGCCGTGGGGTTGTTTTGGTTACCGGAAAAGACCAACCCTTATTTTACGTTGTACTGCCCGGCGGTTAAGTGGGATAATTATCGTCCGGAATAGGTACCAAAAATCGACAAATACGATAATTCTCACGGGGGATTATGGATTTTTCCATTAACTGGTGTTAATGGCAATTGAAATTTATCCATCGAATCATCACTTCCTGAACGCCACGCTCCCCTGATGCACGATGATCTCAGCCTTTTGAACGAGTTCGTCCGGGATCTCTGTTACACCTTCTTCCATTCTCATTTTAATTTGTTCGGATAATTCCAGAGCTTCTGCCTTTACATCGCCTTTGGAATACTGGACGAAGTCGAGGAGATACTTGTAGGCAGTAGGGATATCACCGGTTAACATATTGATCATGACGAGATCCCCACAATAAGATGCCGATCTGGAGAAATCCTGAACTGACACGCTCGTCTTCAACAGGTCTGCGTAATTTTTCCTCAGGTACATCGCAAGATCTTTTTGCAGTTCAAGGACTGACTGATATCGATGTTTTGGATCTTTCTCTAAACATTTCATGACAACTGCATCGATCACTTTTGCATCAGGTATTATCTCGCCGGGACGTTTTGGATCTTTTGTGGCGATATTCATCCCAATCTCGATCATGCTGTCGCCATTGAACGGAAATTCCCCGGTCACCAGCTCGTACAGAATCACGCCGAGCTGCCAGATATCCGTCCGTTCATCTTTTACTTTGTTTCCAATCTGTTCCGGCGCTGCGTAATAGGGAGTGAACGACATGGCAGAGGTTGTTGTCGTCACGGAGATGATCCGTGAAAGCCCCCAGTCCGAGATCTTCGGCACGCCGTTTTTCAAGAGGATGTTCTGGGGTTTCAGGTCACGGTGGATGATCTTCTGGGCATGGGCAAATTTGAGCCCTTCACAGATGTTGAACAGGATCCATGCGGCTTCTTCAGAATCAATGGGTTTATTCTGGTCTGCAAGTGCATTGTCACAGAGTTCTTCCTCAAAGAACGGCATCGGCATGATGTTGAAATCGTGGAGCCTGACGATGTTCGGGTGCGAGAGTTTCGTCCAGTTCTGCATCTCGGCAATGAATGATTTTCCGGTCACTGCGTCCATAGAGATGGGAATTTTCACGGCTACAAGTTTCCCATCCTTCCGTTTTGCCTTAAACACACGGGCGAATCCGCCTTTGCCGATGAACTCTGATTCGGTATACCGGTCAGATAATTCCGGGGGCAGTTGTTTTGGGGTAAGGGGTTTGGGGGTGAACTGACTGACAGGTGACGACGGAGTTTCAGAATGCGGGATTGTGGTCGTACCCTTTTCAACGACATCGATCCAGAATTCCTGTACCGTCCTGTAATCCCTGCTTTGGATGTCTTTATACGTCAACGTGATCTCTAAAAGGATATTTCCCACATTTTTCGGGATGATACTGATATCCGTGCGTGAAGATTTCCCAGCCTTTACAGAAATCGGTTTTATGCCTTTTGTTTCAAATTCACTGGAGAAGGCAAAGGCAACATTTTCAACGTCGGCTAATCCGGTATTTGTCAGGGTGATCCCCAATTTATGCCATCTTTCGGTAGACAGTTGGGTACGATCAAGGGATAGTGTAAGTTCTGGTTTTGCATTGGCGATGAATGCTTGTTTCTCTTCGTAAACTTTGATAACCGATGCATATTCTCCTGCGTTATAGAGTGAAACGAGATCTGGATCGGGCATCGCGGTTTTATATGCCGTAGCTTTGTCATAGATTTCTTCAGATTGAGCGATGTAGGCTAAGAATTTGTCTGATTCAACTATTGCCTCCACATATTTTTCAGCATCGATCATCTGCTGAATACTATCAGGAGAGCGTGTGAAGACCACACCTTTCTGATGTATCCGGTTGAGGGTGTTATTTATTGAATCCAATTGTTTATTGGCGTAAGTTTTCAAGCGGTGTTCAGTTTCTGCAAGATTAATTCCGCGTATCAAATTTATTATCGCGTTTAATTTGGATTTTGTAGAGGATGAAATGGCAGGATTTTTTTGAATCTCATTTATCTGATTGAGAATTGTTTGTTTTGTGCGACGTTGGATGGTATCTGGTTTTGGCTCTGTTATTTTCTCTTTTTGACTTGTGACTGCAGGGGGTGATGGCGGTTTTTCTTCTTTAGATCTAATTATCCTCGAATACCCAATATATCCCCCTGCGACCACCACTACTCCGATAATCAATAAAATTATGAGACCTGATAGATCGGGTGAACCAAATCCTGGCGAGGGGGTGGGTGTTGCAATTGTTGGCACGGTGGTTATTGGATTTAATTGCCAATTCACCGTTGTTGTTTTCCCTGCGTATACAATTGTGGAGGCAATATAATTGTTATACCCTGTTTTTGATAGTTTGATTGTGTACGATCCCGGTATTAGAAATGACAGAGTTGTTGGAGTAGTCCGCCCCCAATTAGATCCATCTACATAAATATCGGCTCCGGAAGGGGAGGAAGTGATGGAGAGAGTACCTGTTGTAGGACTGACACTGGAGACGATGGGCACGGTAGGGACAGTGGTCGGTACTGTTTTAGGAACGGTTGTTGGAACTACCAACCGTGTGTATTCAACTTTGGAACTCGTCACGATATTATTGCGGCTGTCAACTTCCTGTATTTTGACAATTATCTTATCGGTTGTTGAAGTCACAGAGGGAGCAACACCTTCGAGTGTAATTCTGACAGACTCTTCAACAGCTGATGGATACGAGAGATCCCACCCGGTTAACTCCAGCATCTTTCCACCTGCTTGTGGCTGGGGATTCTCGACACCGTTCAATAATCGTGTCCATGTCCATTTTGGATTTTCAAGATCTGTGATCATCTGCAACGTGCTGGATGATGGAAACGTCTCGCCACCAGTTGCCACAAAATCAATTTTTAATGATACTATGACTGGGGTACCTGGTATTAAATAACCGGATGGATCAATTGATATGGTTGAGACAGAAAATGCCGATACAACTTGAACGCTCAAGGCAAGAAGTATCACGAGAATTATGCAATTAGTAAATCCCTTCATTTTAAACCTCAGTCAAATATCGGCTCAATACCCCCTATTGGTTCTTTTCTCCTTTGACTTTATAACAACATCCTTTGTTTCTTTAACGATAGCCTTATTCAACATAATTCCCATCAGGTCGACATTTTGGATTTTTGTTCCACTCAAAATACGCCATCTTTAGATTCAGTAAACCCCGTGTATTAGCTTTCGAAAAATGAATGAAAATCCTAATCTACGACGTATTTTGTGCGAGGTTGTGCGTTACCGAGGATAAGGAATTATGACGCCTTGTGACCAAGAAAGGTCCAGATTACTGAAAAAATGGTTACTTGTGTGAAAAAAATTCAACGCCTTATTACGAGTTAGTTTATTGCCTCCATTTCATTAATGTAGGTAATATAGGTATTCTTTAAAAAAAAATTTAAAGATTCTGGAATACGGGTTCGTGGAGCAATTATGACAACTCCATTTTTTTGACTTAATGTAGTATGAATTTTCGGAGGAGTCCCTATTGAAGGAATAAGTTGAGAAATATCTCTATGTACATTTTTTGTAAATTCCACTAAATACCAAAACACATATTTTCCTCTGGTAAACGATCTATACTGGTTTTCATTTCGTAATTCTTTCTCAATTGATGAAATATCGGCATTATTGTCAATTTCTAGAGCGCATTGGCTATGAATATATTCTCTAATCGACTTTTTTCCTTTTGGGCAATCTGTTTTGATGATTTTTCCATTGGAAATTGAGAAAATATGTTTCATTTCAATATTGTCTAACGACGGTTTTTTTCCAGAACGTTTCCAATGAATAATTTCTGCCATAATTGGTATCATCGATTGAAGAAATAATTCAAATTGTGTATCAAAAAGATCGAGGAGTTTTTCCTTATCATCATCTGTTAGGGTTGAAAGATTGAAGACTTCACATAGTATTCTATCACAAGTGGATCTATTCACAATATGATTCTCAATAGAATATTTTTCAGTTACAAAAATGTTAATATCTGAAGGAAGTTCCTCACCTATTAACCCTGAAAGATCCCGATCAATAAAAAATGCAATCTGACATTTGGGAAAACAATTCCACTTAAATTTCGAATAAATTTTAATAACATTATCTCTTTTTCCCGCGGGCCATAATGCGACTTCCCAATCAGGAAGGATAGAATGTTCAATAAATCCTCTATAAAATGATGGATCTTCAACTCCTTCAACAAAACCATAAATCATTTTTTTTCTTTTTTTATATTTTCCAAGAAATTCATGACGTGCCGCACTAATTTCATCAAGGGCAGATTTATGGAGTTCAATCATTGGATCCATAGCAAGGACACCTTATAATAAAAATTCTCCAAGCCCATGGGCATATTTCTCCAATTCATTATCATAAATAAATGGTGAGTGAGTGACAGCAATTAATCCTGAACAAAAGTTTCCATTTTTAATATCCATTAAAAATTTTCGTTGCCAAGGTACGGAAAGAGATAATTCCGGCTCATCGATTAGAACGAAATATTTAGTATTATCTGATAAGTAGAGCTGACTAAAAAGAGAGACAATTTGTTTCTCTCCCGATGATAAATGATGAAGTTCTACTTTTTGATATTTTTCATCTTGACACTCAGTATTAATTAAGAATTTGAAATTTACACTATCATAAAAAAAATTTTTATCGACCATATACTGATTGCAGACCTCACAAAAACTTGTTATCTGTGTTTCTTTTTGTTGAAGATAATGTTGAAAATTTAATAATTTTATGAAATAATGACAAATTACTTTAGCATGTTCATCAGGAGTTTCCCCTTGTTTCACCTTTTGTATTGTTTCTGATAAGTGCTGCTTGCTCTCAGGAGAGAGAATATCTTTTTGGATTCTTTCAAGAACATTAGAGATAATATCCGAAGAAGCACTTTGAATTTTAGAAACGTCAACTTCCAAATATTTTTTCTCAACAATTTCTCCAAGATATCCAAGTGTTAATTCATTTAAATTTACACGTTGGAATTCTTTTAATTGCTCTAGTATTTTATTAATTTCCATCTCGACATCTTTCATGCCGAATTCAATAAGTTCAATATGGGCATTTTCTTTTTTACGAGACCTCATGTACATATGTCTTCTTCGAATTTCATCATCATCAAAACCCTTAAAAATGAATTTCAATTCTTGTTCTATTCGACGGTAGGTTGGAAGATATAATAATGTTGCATCAAAGGAATTTGTAAGATCTGTTAAAATTCTGTTAAGCTCTTCCCCTTCGGACGTTCGCGGTTCTTCAGTAATACCTCTGATTATATACTCTAATGGAACATCGAATTGATCACAGAAACTTTCAAGTTCAAATAAATTGGGACGGCCCTGATTTTGTTCTAAAAGATCAGAGAGATCACGTCTTACTGGAGGTGACAATTTTCTTAAAATTCTCGGATCATCAGGAATTCTTGGTGTAATACTCTTTTCGAGAAGACCATATGGCAATGTATGTAGTTTTCCGTCAATTGTGATAACTAACTCATCAAAACGGAATTTTAATAATGCAACCCATTGACCAGATAAAAAATTGAATAAAAGGCGGAGAACGGTTGTTTTCCCTGACCCGTTTTCACCCACTAGAATAATTATATTGTTCTCAATTTTTAAATCAAAATTTTTGTAACCATGAAGTTTTTTTATCTGGAATCGCGTTATATTGCTCATTTTCCTCACTGATAATACCTATTTTGTTTTTAAATAATTAACTCACTCAATCTGGGTCAAAACTAAAAAAAAAGAGTCTGTCGTTTATTTATAAACTATTAAAGAAAATCTCTGCAATTTGAGGGTATTTTACCACGTTTAAGTGATTGTGAGCCAGCCTGTATTCGCTCATCTAAAACTGATCCACCAGGCTCATTAAAAATGTCCAAGCCCAGTGAACCAACCTTCCTGAAATATTATCGGCACTTCCAGAAGTAAGTGCAACTTTACCAAATTTCTCACGATTGGCAGGGTTATAATCGAGAATGCGGGGACTGGGCAAAAGGGAGAAAAATGACTCAAAAAAATGTGTTTTATGATAATGTATCCCCACAATATGGACAAAATTTCGGAGTTTTTGGGAGGTTGAGATCCTTACCACAATAGGGACATATTTTAAAAGATTTTGTTTCCAGTACGTTACCTTTTCCTCCGATATCCGTGTGTTGAACAACAGAATCTTTTATTATTGAGCTATCATCCCCAACTTTTCCAATGTGAATATTTATTGATGGTTGCGTTTGAAGGGGTTTGAGATCTTGAATTGGTGGGGAGTCTTGAATTGCAGTAAATATATTATTTTTTAAATTTTCAATCTCATTTTCAATGAAATCACGACCATCCTGCAGTAAAGCGCCAGTGTTAATGTCATAATCACAGATAATTTGTGTCATATTTTGTGATCCGGAGAATGATATTCTTAAAATAGTCAACAACTTCTCCATATCGAACGACCACCAAGACCCAAAATTAGTTCCACGTGTAGCAACGATTAAAACTGGTTTTTGAGATGTTTGTATTGTAAACTTAAGAACAGGCAAATAATTTTTTACAATTTCAAAAATTGTTTCGCGGTTACCATTAATTGTAAAAGATTTCACCATTTTTTTATTGGACATATTAACGAACCCCCTTGGCTTTTAATTTCTTATTCGCTGTTAAAAGGTTATTGACAGTGAATTCTCGTTAGGAAACACACCTACTCCGTTTCCAAAACTTAAACAATGTTTTTCATTCGAACAATGAGTCCAGCCCTGCCTTCTTGTTATCCCTTCTTCCCGAACCCCACGCTCACCTGATGCACGATGATCTCAGCCTTTTGAATGAGTTCGTCCGGAATTTCTGTCACACCCATTTCCATTCTCATTTTAATTTGTTCGGATAATTCCTGAGCTTCTGCCTTTACATCCCCTTTGGAATAATGGACAAAGTCGAGGAGATACTTGTAGGCAGTCGGGATATCACCGGTTAACAGATTGATCATGATGAGATCCCCGCAATAGGATGCAGAACACGTATAATCCTGAACGCTCACACTCGTTTTCAACAACTCTGTGTAATTTTTCCTCAGGTACATCGCAAGATCCTTTTGCAGTTCAAGAACGGATTGGTAACGTTTTGCCGGATCTTTCTGGAGACATTTCATAACAACAGCATCGATCACGTGTGCTTCCGGTTTTATTTCACCAGGGCGTTTTGGATCTTTTGTGGCGATATTCATTCCAATCTCAACCATAGAATCGCCATTAAACGGCAATGCACCTGTGACGAGTTCATAAAGAATCACACCAATCTGCCAGATGTCGGTTCGTTCATCTTTTACCCGGTTGTTGATCTGTTCCGGTGCAGCATAATTGGGAGTGAATGATGTGGCTGATGTGGTTGTTGACTCGGAAATGATCCGCGAAAGACCCCAGTCCGAAATCTTCGGCACTCCATTCTTCAGGAGGATATTCTGGGGTTTTAAGTCACGGTGGATAATCTTCCGGACATGGGCAAATTTGAGTCCTTCACAGACATTGAACAGAATCCATGCCGCCTCTTCACTTTCGATGGGTTTACTCTGATCTGCAAGTGCACTGTCACAGAGTTCTTCTTCAAAATAGGGCATCGGCATGATGTTGAAATCGTAGAGTCTGACAATGTTTGGATGTGAGAGTTTCGTCCAGTTCTGCATCTCCGCAATGAACGATTTTCCGGTCACTGCATCCATAGAGATGGGGATCTTGACTGCGACATATTTCCCGTCTTTTCTTTTCGCTTTGAAGACCCGGGCGAACCCGCCTTTGCCAATGAATTCTGATTCAGTATAATGGTCAGAGAGATCGGGCGGGAGCTGCTTCGGGGTGAGGGGTTTGGGTGTGAACGCGGAGACAGGACTCAGTGGAGGAGTTCCGCCTGAATCAATCCCTGTTTTACCGGCTACGTTAATCCAGAATTTGAAAACCTGCTGATAGTCTTTGTTGCGCCCGTCTTTGTAGGACGCGGTAATTTCTATGGGGATGTTACCCTCGGTCTTTGGTTTGATGCCTATACTCAGTGCCACAGATTCTTTAGCCTTCACGGAGACAGCGGTGACCCATCGCGTTTCAAAATCATCGGAGAATGCCAGCTGGATATCAGATGCATGAGCATCCCCAATGTTGTTGATTTTGAGTTCCACCTTGTGCCATTTGTCGATGATTAGCCGGGTTTCAGCAAGGGTGATGTCGAGTTCTGGTTTTGTTGTTGAACCGGTCGATGAGGGGGGCGGAGCAATTGGGATTATCTCCGTTCGTTTATGCGGTTGATCACCGGATGGTTTTCTCTTCATCCGGTAGATGGCATACCCTCCACCGGCAAGGAGCAATACTACGAGAATGACGATGATTGACAAGGTTAAATTGGAATCTCCGGGTGGTATGGTTGGAACCGGAGTGAGTGTGGCAGTCGGCGTAGTTATCGGAGTTGATGGCTTTTGTCCAACCGCATACAGGTTCTTATCATCACTGCCGACATAGATGACTCCATTCAACACCGCCGGTGATGACTGTACAGAATTTCCCGTCTTAAATCGCCACTTCTCAGTTCCCGTCACCGCATCGATCGCATACAGGTTCTTATCATTACTCCCGACATAGACGATTCCGTTCGACACCGCCGGTGATGACTGCACATAATCTCCCGTCGCGAACCGCCACTGCTCCTTGCCCGTCATCGCATCAATTGCATACAGGTTGTTATCCATACTCCCGACATAGACGACTCCGTTCGACACCGCCGGTGATGAATCCACCATATTTCCCGTCGCGAACCGCCACTGCTCCTTGCCCGTCACCGCATCAATTGCATACAGGTTCCCATTATAATTTCCGACATAGACGACTCCGTTCGCTACCGCCGGTGATGAATACACTGTATTTCCCGTCGCGAACCGCCACTGCTCCTTGCCCATCACAGCATCAATTGCATACAGGTTCCCATCATCACTCCCAACATAGATGACTCCGTTCACCACTGCCGGTGATGAAGTCACACCACTTCCTGTCGCGAATCGCCATTTCTCCTTCCCTGTCACTGCATCGATTGCATACAGGTTCTTACTATCATAACTCCCGACATAGACAACGCCATTCAACACCGCCGGCGATGAATACACCCGACCTCCCGTTGCGAACCGCCACTTCTCTTTACCCGTCACCGCATCGATTGCATACAGGTTCTTATCTTCACTCCCGACATAGACGATTCCGTTCGACACCGCTGGTGATGAAAGCACCCAATACCCCGCCGCGAACCGCCACTTCTCCTTCCCTGTCACCGCATCGATCGCATACAGGTTGTTATCCCAATTCCCGACATAGACGATCCCGTCCGACACCGCCGGTGATGATGTCACAGAATCTCCCGTCTTGAACCGCCACAACTCAGTATTGGTTGGCACAATCCCGCCATTATCAAAAACCCCCGTGTGCTGCGGGTTGGCGCGGAACATCGCGTCGGCAGCGGCAGCAGAGGGGGTAAGCGCCATGATGAGAAGAAAAAGGATGATGCAGGAGTGATACGCTCTGATGCCGTTACCCCTCCTGTGATCGTTCATGGTCTCCCGTCGCGTAATCTGTATTGGGAAGTTATCGGCTGAAATGATAAAGGTTGTGAATCTGGGTCATGTCGCAGTCGAAACCGATGAAGGTTGTGATGATGGTGTGGGATGTTTGAGGGCGGTGGAGCGGTGGCGGATGGCAAACGGGAGGATAGATAATCTGGAGAGGGGGACGAACCATAATGACCCCCGGCATATCCCTTATTTATAATCCTCCAAATATAGGGGATTTTTACTAGTTAGGATATTAACTATTTTTTCTGCTTCTGATGATTGTGCATTATTAAAATTTTGAAAATTTTCAAGAGACTGGAAAATTCGAATGAATTTAATTTGAAGATCATCTGACTTTTGCAAATCTATTTTATATTTTTGAATTGACTCTCTTAAAATTCTGACTAATTCAAAACTATTCAGCCAAATTCTGATAATATTCCCCTCACTTTCAATGTGCGATTTCACGTTAGGAGGATTGACAAAAAAAGTGAAATAAATTGTTTTGTCTTTGTATTGGAAAGGCTTCGGATAAAACTTATGGGTAATTGTCAACGGCGGTTCTAATTTCCCCACTCGCGGCGGAATAAATTCCCCATATTGGTCGGAATAAATTCCCCAGTGCGACACTCAGGATCAGGTATCTGAAGTGTTGCCTATGATAGACGAGGAGGAATACCTGATGCTACGAGAACTTGCACAAGAACAGGAGATCACAACCGGAAGGGTCAACATCTGTGCCCTATCCAAACAGATGGGGTACGATCGAAAGACCATCCGGAAATATCTATCGCAGCGGAAATCCCCGTTAGAGCTGCATCGAAAACAGAGAAAAAGCAAATTGGATCCGTTCAAGGACCACCTGCGTCAACGTCTTGAGCAATTTCCCCGGCTCAGTTCAGTCAGGCTCCTTGAAGAGATACAAAGTCAGGGATATACCGGAAGAGATACCATACTCAAGGATTATCTCCGGGGAGTTCGTCCTAAACCCGTAACACTCGCAGAAATCCGGTATGAGACCAAGCCTGGAGTTCAGGCACAGGTTGACTGGTCAGACTGCATTTACGTACTCCCGGATGGAACTCGAAAGAAGGTGTATTGCTTTTCAATGGTGCTTGGATATTCCCGTATGAGGTACGTTGAGTTCCGCACCACAACCGACCTTACCACCTTTCTAAAATGCCATCAAAATGCGTTTGAATATTTTGGAGGAGTCACGCAGGAGATCCTGTATGACAACATCAAAGTTGTAGTCATCAACCGAAAAAATCCGTCAACAGCGTCAGACTTTCATCCAGCATTTGTCGATTTGCGGGACCATTATGCCTTCACCGCGTACCTCTGCCGCCCGTATCGAGCGAAAACTAAAGGGAAAATTGAACGCGCGATCGGTTTCGTCAAGGACAATTTCATTTATGGTCGAATATTCTCATCTGTAGATGACCTGAACAATCAGGCAAGACAATGGATGGAGAAAGTCAACCATCAGGTACATGGGACAACCTTTGAAATTCCGGCAGATCGATTCCCGAAAGAAAACCTCCGGAGTATCTCATCTATTCCACCACACCTCATCAAACGGTATGAAGAGCGGTTGATTTCTAAAGACTGCTATGTATCGCTCTATGGGAACCGGTACTCAGTTCCGTGGCAGTATGCCCGAAGAAATGCTGGCGTAGAGGTAATTGATCAACGGGTGTTGATCGCCGTTGATGGAACGGTAATCTGTGAGCATCCGCTCTTGGAAGGAAGACACGAAACATCCCGGAAAAAAGAACATTTTGAAGGGTTGTTGAAAGCAATTAGAGACGAAACCCGTGGGAAGATGCCGCCGGTAATCACGCGGACCACTACGGTGTCAACAAGCAGCGTTGAAAAACGTTCATTGTCTGAATACGATCAATTGTGCAGAGGTGCGAAGGATGCCCCCACTTCTGCTTGATCAGGTTCATCAGCATCTGACAATGCTGAAACTGGAAACTATGGATGCGATCCTGGAGCCAACTATGGAACGCGCGATATCTGATCATTTCAGTCCTCTGGAAACGATCGGTTTCCTAGCTGAGAAGGAGTGGAAAACCAGGGTTTCTTCAACGATATCAACCCGTATGAAGTATGCCAGATTTCCGGTGAAGAAACGGGTAGAGGATTTTAATTTCCAGTTTCAGCCAACCATCGATCCGACCGTCCTCCGGGATCTGATGACACTCCGGTTCATTCAGCAGTCGGAGAATATTGTGTTCCTGGGTCCACCGGGCGTAGGGAAAACGCATCTGGCTATTGGGCTTGGGGTCGCTGCGATTGAAGCAGGGTTTCCGGTTCTGTTCATCAATGCTTCAATCCTGATAGAACGGTTGAAGGATGCTTACCGGCAGGATCAGCTTGACCGATATCTAAAGAAACTGGTCAAGCCAAAGTTGCTGATAATCGATGAAATCGGTTACTTGCCCTTTGATTCAGCTGCTGCATATTGTTTCTTTCAACTGATATCACGACGATATGAGCGGGTGTCAACTATCTTTACTTCGAACAAGTCGTTTGGGGATTGGGGAGAAATTTTTCAGGATCAGGTGATTGCTACTGCGATTCTGGACCGGATTCTCCACCATTGTACTACGATGAATATCCGGGGTGAAAGTTATCGGATGAAAGATCGAAAGAAGCACGATGCGGTGAGCATTCAACAAATCTGACCACTGATAGCGGATTTGAACATTTGATCGAAAGTTTTATCTGGACTGGGGAAAAAGTACCGACCGAGTTGGGGAATTTGATTCCGCCGATGACAGTAATGCCATTTCGAACCCCATTCCAAAAAATTAAGGGGAATTCTTTGTAAAATCCTGGTGAATATTCTCCGATGAATTTTTTGACATTTTCAGTGGCATTATTACATCCAGTATATAAAGCGCTGATCAAGTCCAGGGAAGTACAAACTAGAATCGGTAATGCCAGATTTCCGCCTCCCCTCGGAAAATCCGTAGGTAAAAACTGTCGTGGTGGAAAATAATTATGTTTTATTCCATCTTCAAATGTTTGAATATCCCCTATTAATGCATGATCAATCCATTCGAAACGTTTTTCAGAGAAAATATAATCATATTTTTCTTCAGAAGACATTTTTTCGGGAGGTATCTTAGGAATAGTGCTCATATTCGTCATTAGGTGTCACTCTATACTTAATGTTTGTCAAAACCAGGCTCTATCTAAAAATCCAGTGATAATATGCGTAAAATGTACAATTACAAGTTATGTTTGGATATGTAAACTCGACTAGATTAAAACCCAATTGGTAAAAACTCTGAAATTTAGTCTTTATTTAAATTGACAAACTCAAATCCCCGGTGCTTGATACCCAAAAAATCACTTACTTTTTAGACAGAGCCGGTTTGGATCTGCGGGGTGTTTCTTGCTGCCTGCCGGATCACTGCTTCAGGAAAATGGGTGGGGGTTTTATTTGTTCATCCCTTGATTGGACGGGCTCACACGGTGATTCAATTATGGTGTTG
>Ga0247842_10006335_pt1 | contig 13414 bp, 12 predicted proteins | sample LaCruzMarch2015__3_FD_192411 | JGI IMG/M metagenome (GOLD analysis project Ga0247842, IMG submission 192411) | Freshwater microbial communities from meromictic Lake La Cruz, Castile-La Mancha, Spain - LaCruzMarch2015_19m | ecosystem: Environmental > Aquatic > Freshwater > Lake | place: Spain...
GATCGGATACCAGTATAAACACCCCCGCCGCTTGTTGGCTTTGCAAATCCTGCTGCATCACCGACAAACAGGGTCCTGTGTCCATAGGTTCTTGGCATCAGCCCAAGCGGGAGTGTACCGGTAACAAGATGGGTTGTTGAACCCCCGAACTTTCTTATGAGTGTTGCAAACCGTTCCTTAACGAGCGTCTGTCCGCAGAGGCCTACCCGGATGCGCCCGGGGGCGGTTGGAATCGACCATCCGAAAAACTCTGGTGATGCATCCGGATAGATCTCAACAAACCGGGGATCGCATTCGTGCGGTATATCAGCCTGAATGCCGGAAAGGTACATCTTTGCCCGCTCCATGCCATAATGCCGGGCAATGCTGCTTCTCGGACCATCTGCTGCTATCAGGATCTTAAATGTATGCTTTTCATGACCGTAAACTCCCCTTGTGAGAACAGTGTTTCCCTTTATATTGTATACACCGGTCTTTAGACGGAATTCTGTCCCAGCATCAGCCGCAGCTTCGGCCATTTCACGGTCAACTGCAGCCCTGTCAACAACAACTGCTTTCTGGACCTTTGCATCGATGAGGCACTCGCTGCCCCTGCCAGTGATGACCCGGGCACCGGATATACGGTTCAGTACCGATCTGTCCGATATCCGGCACTCTTCAAAAGCAGCATTCGATAAAAGCCCCGCACACTGTACCGGGTAGCCAATAGTGCCATGCTCTTCAATACAAAGCGTTGAGAGCCCTTTATCTGCGCAGATCCGGGCTGCAGCAGTTCCAACTGGGCCGGCTCCGACAATGATTACATCGTAAGGCATACAGGATCTTAACCGTGGTAAAAAAGTAGTATATCTCTAGTGGGATTATTTCTCATCTGGCTTTTCAAATGTTTTTTTCCTGGAATACATTTCATTTGATTAATAGACCTCATCCTTGATATGCAATCCCAGAATTATGGAAAAAAGACCAAAGACCAGGGCAAATGAACCGAGCACAGTCAGAAAGAGATTTTTCGAAACTATCGGGAAATACCAGATTAATACTCCAAGCAACACTCCCCCAATAATAAACATTCCCGGAATCAGGATATATTTTGTTTTCGGGTGAGTGAGAGCAAGGGTGATGTCAGAGAAGCCGGAGTAAACAGCGACACCCGCGATGAGCAGAAGGAAGATGATCGCAACAACGAAAGGTGCAAAAAAAGAGACCGCACCTATGACAAGGAGAACTGCAGACAGGATGAACCAGAACAATGAATCTCCGCTTCTCGCAGTGATTGCGAGCAACAGGAAACCTATGATTCCCACTGCGAGCAGCACCCAGAACAGGGCATAAAAAGTTGCAAGTGTTATATCAGGTGCAAGGAGCGCCAGAAGTCCAAAGGCAATACCAACCACACCCTGTATGAGGCATGAGATTTTTGTATCCATAATTTACCACCAGATCAAGGGGACTTATATTATCCCGGAGTCATGTGTTTTATATAGGTGTTCCGACTACAAAATCTATCCTGTTAATTGCATTGGTAAAAAACCCGTTCTTACTCGTGAAAGAAATCAAAAAATCTGATACCAAAGATTTTTTCGATTGCGTACAGGATACCAAAGAACAAGACAGCATACAAGACAAAGCTGACAATAAACCTGATCCACCCGTTCAACCCGGAAGCCATGACAATTGTGTTTGACAAGGTATCAGCAATGAGGATAGAACAAAGAATTCCGATAAAAAAAATCGCCCATTTCCTGACAGATTGCATATCCATGATAAGTATTAGGTGCCAGAGTATTAAAACATAAAATCAATTTTTATTTTTTCCGATGAACGGGTTATTCCAGATCAATCTTTTAGGAGAATTTCGCCTCCTTTATCTATATCACCGATTAATTTATCCGGAATGATCGTGAGTATACGCACAGTGATATGTACGCTGCTTATTCTTGCATTCCTGTCAGTATCGGGATGCACGCAGGGTACAATGAACCTTAGTGCAACTCCCACACCCTCCCATTCTTCACCGGCTTCATCTGTTACATCTGCAACTAAAGAGGAACTCGTTGCCTTTGTAAAATGCGCTGTTGCGTATGCACAATCCAATGATAAAGAAAAGGCACTTTTAGAATTTTCCAATAAAAACGGATCGTTTGTCAAAGGGGAACTCTATATCTATGCTTACGATTTTAATGGCACAACCATTGCCCACCCGGTCAATCCTGAGAAGATTGGGGTAAACCGTCTGAATGAGAAGGATGCAAAAGGAAATCTTTTCATTAAGGATTTACGGTTCGCTGCTTATAACGGGACTGGTTTTTCAGAATATTATTACATCAATCCCCTGCACAACAATGCCGTTGAGAAGAAACTTGGTTACGTTGAGAAGGTAGATGACCAGTGGTGGCTTGGATCGGGGATCTATCAGGCACCCCTTGCCTGAACCATCTGGGCATACCGGCTTTTTTAGGTGCTCAAGAATAGGTCATGGTGTTTGTTGACAGCGCAGCAATGTTTGCACAACAGATCGAAAAACTGCACCACCTGCCGGAGTATTACTAATACTGATCCAATCCGGTACCTTCGGGAAATGCCCCCGACCAAACAGACCAGGAGGGGTCTTGTCCAGTACCGATATCCCTGCTTTTGTCTGTAACCGATGTGAAAATGGATGATTAGCTGATAATCAGATCAGATGGAAATGAGTGAATTACTCTCGCGTTTAACACAGGAGTGAAATCGGAAAACAGGATTAAAACAAAAGTGTGCGTAAGAATCGCAGAAATAATAAATATCCGGATTCTGCTTTTTTATGCTTACGCCGGGGAAGAGATTTGAACTCTTGAGGTGCAGGGCACCAGTAGCTTTCAAGGCTACCGCCTTCCCGGACTAGACTACCCCGGCATTCTCCATATGTTGGGCGTAGTATGTAAAAAAGGCTTCTTAACCTTTTGTCAGAAACCTATGAGCGGGTAACACATTGGCCCAAAGAATTTTCCCGGTGATTTCTTTATTTACGAGGGAACACAAAAGCGATGCTGATGGCCAAAAGGCACATTAATGGAAATATTGGGGACTTGGGTGTTTCTGTAGGAGTCGTGGGAGCAATTGCAGTAAATGCATCTGGTATGGTCGGACTCACAACAACGGAATAGGCATTTTCTGCATAGAGAAACACATCGCTGCGATCCGAATACTTGTAGGGGTAGACTTTGACGTAAACAATCTTATTACGGCCAAGAAATTCCGCTCTCTCCGGTGAAAGTTCTCCCAAATTATTTGCTATATGGAGATCACCTTTGTCATCTACGTATTCAATCACCCAGTCAATACCTGATGAAGTATGCAGAACAACTGGCCCGGACCCAGTCCTGACAACAAAATATGCCGGCGAATCCCTCGATGCTTTTGTATGTGCAGAGAATACAGGATAGGTTGTCGCTGTTGCCACAGGAGTTACACCCATCGTTGGTTCTCCGGTAATTGAGATCGTGCGAGTTCCTATAAACCCTCTCGCATCTGTAAAACTAACTTCATAATCCCCGGGTTCTGTTATGGAAATATCAGCAGAAAAGAGACCGGCATTGTTTGTATTCACATAACTGGGTCCAAACACGACAGTATTTGAAGGGCCAACTATCTCTATCTGGATACCGGAATTTTCTCCGCCAGTGATTGAACCAGCGATATACACCTTGCCATTGAAACTCTGGCGGGTTAATGATGAGATATGGATCTCATCATCACGGTCGATAAGTTGGATAATACGCATGTTTTCTGATGAACTGCCTAGCGACAGGGCTGGCACCTCAACTTTATACGTTCCTTTCTTTAAGTTGCTGGTATCAAAAAAAGTTTTAAAAGTCCGATCTGACAGGACATATACAACTTTTCGTTCAACTTCTGTTGATGTTGTCAACTGGTGATAGAGCACCACATCGATAGGAGTACCAATACCTAATGTAGTTGTCCCTGTCACAATCAGAGGTTTACCTAAAGGAAGCGATACCGGTGCGTCTATATTCACCTGATATGCTGATGCGAAACCCGATAAAAAGACGAGTCCAATAAGAAAAAGGACGATCTTTTTCATCTATGTACGATTAACTAATAAGATGTTAATGATTTCTGAACGATTCGAAAAACCACTCGCAAGCTGGCGGGGAAAAGAGCGTTACGGCAATGAACTGCTGGAATGCCTCACGGTGATTTTTAAAAGCGCAGGGTGCAGCTGGTCAAAATGCCGTATGTGCAGTTACCGTCATGAACGGTATGAAAAGCAATCCTGCGAAAAATTAACCGAACATCTCAAAGCCCAGATAGCCTGGGTAAAAAACGAGTTCAAACCCGATGACTACCGGATGGTTAAGATTTTCACTTCAGGAAGTTTTTTTGATCCTGCTGAAGTGCCGTCAGAATTTTTAACTGATGTGGCCACAACGTTCCGCGGCAAATTGTTGATCGCAGAAACCCGCCCGGAGTTTGTTGATACAGAAGTAATCCGCTCTTTTATTGAAGATCTTGATGACGGCAGCTGGAAAACCCCACTGTATTGTGCTGTTGGATTGGAAACGAGCAGCGATCCAATCCGCAAAAAATGTATCAACAAGGGATTTTCCTATGCAGATTTTATTGCAGCAACATCAAGGGCCAAAGCAGCAGGAGCAGGTATCAAGGCATACCTCCTGTTCAAACCGCTCTTTTTAACCGAAAGAGAAGCTTTTGACGATATGAAACAATCAATCCGCGATGCAGCTTCGCACGCTGAAATGATCTCGATGAATCCCTGCACAGTACAGCGAAGGACCGAACTTGAGTTTTACTGGAAACGTGGTGCATACCGTCCCCCCTATCTCTGGAGTGTTCTTTCCCTGCTTAAGGACGCCCCGGTTCATATGACATGCGATCCACTTGGTGGCGGGCAAAAACGAGGGCCGCATAACTGCGGGAAGTGTGATTACGATCTCGTCAAAGGCATCCGTGACTATTCCCTGACCGCTGACAGGGAGTTGATCAATGCCCTTTTAGAAACACCCTGTGAATGCAGGAAAGAATGGGAATATGTTCTTGAAAATGAAACACCGTTCTGCATGCCACTGACACGTTGAAAAATACTTTTTAAAAAAGGAAAATTATTTTTTTACGGCGCTGCTCTGTGTCTCGAGTTGTTTTGCAAGCAGCGGCAGGAATGTTCCTGCATCAGATACGATGCCGATTGCCTGCGTTGTGCCACGATCCATTAATTTTGTAAGATGGGCTGGATTGATGTCTACACAGACGGTCTTGACCTTTGAAGGCAGACAGTTACCAACGGCAATAGAATGAAGAAGTGTTGCAATCATTAAAACCATGCTGCATCCTTCAATATGCTTGCGCATCGCATCCTGCGCTTCCATGACATCCTGTATTACATCCGGCAAAGGTCCGTCATCCCGGATAGATCCTGCAAGGACAAAGGGGACATTCTTCTTTACGCATTCATACATTATTCCACTTTTTACAACCCCTTTATCGACTGCATTCTTTATTGATCCGGCCCGCATGATCTCGCTTATTGCATACAGGTGATGCTTGTGACCCCCCATGACGGGTTTACCGGTTGAAATGTCCATTCCAAGGGAAGTACCATAAAGATTGTATTCAATATCATGAGTCGGCAGTGCGTTTCCGGCAAAGAGAACGTCTATGTACCCTTTATGGATCAGTTCTGCAAGAGCTTTATCTGCTCCGGTATGAATTATTGCAGGGCCTCCGACAAAGGCTATTTTTCCACCGGTCTTTCTTACTTCAAGAATTTCTCTGGCAATCCTTGCAATGAGGGTTTCACTGGGTCGTTCTGAAGATACTGTGCCATGCATGAATTCAAACGCACTCTCCTCACGAGGTCGTTCAGGGTAATTCACACTTACACCCTGTTCTCCGACAATAACCAGATCCCCTTTACGGATTTTTCCTAAGGCAACAGCTTCTGCATGTTCCTTCTTAGGATCAACTACAATGAGGAAATCCATCTCAATTGATTTAACCGGAATCCATTCACCATTATACTTTATTTCAGTCGGATGATTGGAAGTTGTATAGAACCCTTTAGGAACAACGCGGTCCGCTTCAGCTGCAACAAGAAAGACATCCTTGACCTCAACCGGACGGGCACCGAGACGATGGACTTCAGAAAGGATGGATCGGAGTTTCTCATTACTAGGGGCATTAACCCGCAGCCGGGCGTAACTCGGGTCGGTCTTTTTCTTGCCGATATCAAAGACAAGAATCTCAAAGTTGCCGCCCATATCCATAACCCGGTCGAAGAGTTGTGTCATAATACCGGAGTCAATAATATGGCCCCGCAACTCTATCTCCTGCGACTCTCCCATAATACCATGATCTAGGTGATGCAACTTAATATGCATTCCTGACTGATATGGCAGAATCTGGCCTGTTTTTGATTGATTGTCACAAATTGATTGTGTTTTTAAGGATTACATTACCACAGTAACAATGTTATGAAAGCGATTTTTTTAAAAATATTTCAGCCGCGGCCAGATCTGCACGTGAGTTAACATTGAGGGACAGTCGTGTTTCTTTTAGAAGAAGCTGATACTCGTCCTGGGGTTCTTCAATGAGTGCACCTCGCAGGATATTTATTCCTGCAGGGCAGGCCATGATACCGTGAATCTCTTCACGATATGGCATTGCTTCTTCACAGGATGCAACCATTTTTGCAGGTACCCAGACCGAACACGCATCTTTTCCGCAGTTGCAATACGCATTATTAATGATATGAATTATTTCTGACGTAATACAGGGAAGATCTGAAGCGCTGACAAACAGCGGTTTTTCCTCTTCAAGCATCCCTACTGCACTTATCATATCTTCAATGTAACCTGCACCTTCGGTTTTACAAAATTCAATACCATGGGCCCGGCACCAGTTCTGAGTCATGGGGGTTTTATAAGACACAGCTAAAACAGGTTCACAGCCCGCACCTCTGAATGCATCGATCACAAAGGACACAAGGGGACGTCCACAGATCTGAATCAGCGGTTTTTCCCCAAGATTAAGCCTGCTTCCCGCACCGCCCGCCATTATCAGGGCGTACATGCAGATATTGCCTCCAGGAGCAGAAGATTTTCTTCATGTGTCCTTACTGCAACGCGGATACAGGTCGGCAATCCAAAAGATGTGCAATCCCTCACAAGAATTAAACGCTCTTTAAGGCAATCACAAAGCTTTGCAACATTGCGATTGCATTCCACAAGAATAAAATTTACAGATGACGGATGACAGTTAAATCCCAGCGCTGTGATCTCACGGGAGAGCCAGTCACGTTCCTGCCGGATTCGTTCACGCGATTTTTTAAGATCGTCAATATGAACTAGCGCCTGCATTGCAAAAGCCTCGGCAAAGGCATTCACGCTCCAGGGAGGACGGGAAATTTCAATCTTTTCAATGAGGTCCTTATCTCCAAAGCCAAAACCAAACCGTATTCCCGGCACAGAGAAACTTTTTGTTAACGAGTGCAGGACAAACAGGTTTGGATCTGATACATCTGCAAGGCTTTCTTTCGGGTCGGAAAGCGCGATAAATGCTTCATCGCAAAACAGCATCCCATCATGCTTTTTTATTTCAGATAGTCTTTGCATCAGGCTTTTTTTATCCAATAATATGCCGGTTGGGTTGTTTGGATTGCAGATGAATGAGACATCTGCCATTGAGGGGTTGTCTACAGGTGCAGCACCGGCAAGACGGGCGGATAACGCATATTCACCAAATGTCGGCGATTCGCAAAAAAAATGTTTATCCCCGCAAAGCACAACCTGACAAAACACCCTGATAAGTTCTATCGAACCGTTGCCTACACAAATCTCTTCGGGGTTACGATGAAATACGGCGCCAATTCTTTCTTTGAGCTCATGATAGGAATCATCCGGATACGCAGCAAGGAAATTAGGATTGCATTTCCATTCAAACTCCGGAGGATACGGATTGATACTCGCGCTGAAATCCAGCAGATTTTTTTTGGTCCTTTCGAGCTGTCGCTTACCAGTTCCCCCGTGAACCACTCGTTTTGGAAAGTCAACAACCATAAAAATCCATTTTTTCTCTGGAATACTTTGTCTGGCACTCTTAAATGCGTTTTGAGAATGTCATGGTGGCAAAGAAGAATCGGTAAAATACCTGACATGGCTCATTTAATCATTTTAAATGAATACTCCCCCATCTACACTCAACAATATAAATTCCGACTGCCAAAATATGAGCAGTGACAATTGCAATTCTTGGCGGCGGACTTTCAGGACTCGCACTGGCCCGCCTGCTGCATGAAAAGGGCAATGATGTCGTTGTCCTTGAAGCGGAACCGGCTTATGGCGGACTCTGCCGCTCTAAAAATGAACAGGGATTTACTTTCGATATTGGTGGTTCGCATATCATCTTCTCGCGCGACACAGAAGTGCTCGCATTCATGCGGCGGATGATTGAGAGAAATGAACAGCGCAATTCCAGAAACACTAAAATTTTTTATAAAGATCAGTATGTGAAATACCCTTTTGAGAACGGTCTTTTTAACCTTCCCGACAAGGACCGGTTCTTTTGCATCAACGAATTTATCAAGACCCATATAGCTGTTGAAAAAGGTGAATTGCCAGCACCAGAGAATTTCAGGGAATGGATTTACTATACCTTCGGAAAAGGGATTGCTGAATGCTACATGGTTCCGTACAATGAGAAGATCTGGAAATTTCCAACCGATCAGATGTCCCTGCACTGGGTTGACGGGCGCATTCCACGCCCTCCTATAGAAGATGTGATCAAATCTGCGATTGGCATTTCCACTGAAGGCTACACTCACCAGTCGATCTTTTCCTATCCGCTTGACGGGGGTATCGAAGCGCTTGTCAGTGCAATCGCAGAGCCGATTAAGGATAAGATCAGGACCGGGTTCCGCGTGACATCAGTACGGAAAAAAGGCAGAACCTTTGAGATCAGTAATGGCAGTGAAATCATTGTAGCAGATCAATGCATTTCCACTATACCCGTACAGCATCTGGTGGCATCTCTTGACAATGTGCCTGCCGCAATTAAGAAAGCGTGTGCTTCCCTAAGGTATAATGCACTCGTCTGCGTTAATATCGGAATACGGGGAGCGGTACCCGACATCTCGTGGCTCTATATCCCTGAGATCGCGCTGGGTATGACTAATCGTATCTCATTTCCGTCCAATTACAGTGCCCATGCAGCACCGGAAGGATGCAGTTCGGTGCTTGCTGAGATCACTCACCAGCCGGGCGATGAGGTGTCCTGCATGAATGATGCGGCGCTCATTGATCATGTAGTAACAACTTTAGAGGCGATGCACATACTGACAAAAGAAAAGATTGTGTATTCTTCAGTGAAGCGCCAACCTTATGCCTATGTGGTCTATGACCTTGAATACCAGAAAAATATCGCAATAGTTAAGGATTATTGCATATCCGTTGGCATCCCGCTTGTTGGAAGGTTCTCACAATTTGAGTATCTTAACATGGACGGTTGTATCCGCAGTGTTATGGATTTTGTTGCACTGCATAAGGATTCTTAAAAAAACCAAAAACCGAACCTTGCCTGTCGTTGCACTTATTGGCAGTGTCTTTTTTTATCCTGTTATTTGAATGGCAGATTATTTGTGAATGAACAAAATAAAAAAGCAGGTGTGTTTCATGATTTCAGCTCTGCTCCTGAAAATACTAAAATCTCCATCCCTCATCCAAATTAAAAACCCCTGCCCTTTTTTATAACATCATCCAATATCCATATATGCAAAATAACCGTCAGGGAACGGATCAGGGCAGTTTCAATCTCCTGATCATTTCCATTTCTCTTGCTACATTCATGTCAGCACTTGACGGAACGATCGTCAATATTGCACTGCCGACAATCTCATCGTCATTCGATCTCTCTACAAGCACCGTGAGCTGGGTTTCTACCATCTACCTGCTGGTGATGGCCGGCTGTGTGCTGATTTTCGGCAAATTGTCTGACGGTATCGGGTTTAAGAAAGTCTTCCTGTGCGGGTTTGTGATCTTTACGATCGGATCGTTTTCCTGCGGACTTTTGCCCGATCTCTTACATTCATTTCCCATCCTTGTCGGTTCCCGTGCGTTCCAGGCAATAGGGGGTGCTATGATAACGGCAATTGCGCCAGCAATGGTCACTGCGTACATCCCCATGAAGCAGAAAGGAAAAGCCATGGGTATCATCATGACTATTGCCGCACTCGGGACTGCGATTGGACCGACAATCGGTGGAGTGCTCACGCAGTATCTCTCATGGCATTGGATCTTTTTTATCAACGTGCCGGTGGGAATCTGTGCTATCCTGCTCGGTGCAAAAGTTATTCCGGCTAGTGTGCATCATGACAACCCTGAACGCTTTGACAAAGCTGGAGCCTTATTGATCTTTACCGGACTTGCGGCCCTCCTCTTTGCTGTATCGGAAGGCAACGCAATGGGATGGACATCCCCAACCATTCTGTGCTCATTTGCCCTTGCCATCATCACGCTTGCTTACTTTGTCTGGCACGAACTCCGTGTATCTGACCCGTTACTGGAGCTCCGCCTCTTTAAAAACCGGAATTTCTTAATGACCAACCTGATTATGTCCCTGGTCTTTTTCAGTTTTGCCGGAATCAATTACCTGCTCCCATTCTATCTCCAGTACGTAAAAGGGTACGGCGTGTCAGATTCAGGCCTGATCTTGACTGCTCTTTCGGTAGCCATGATGGTATCCGGACTCCTTGCCGGGATGTTATATAACCGGGTTGGTGGAAGAGTGCTCTGCATTGCTGCGGGATGTTTCCTTGTAGCCGGTTTCTATATGATGACGCTTCTCAGGGTTGGCTCTTCAACAGGATTTGTTATCCTCTGCCTGCTCGTGATTGGTTTTAGTCTGGGTCTTATGATAACACCGGCATCGAATATGATCATGAATTCTGTTGGAAAGGGATACCAGGGCATGGTCTCCAGCCTCACAAGCCTTGAACGGTTTGCACCTTTAACCTTAGGAATTGCTTTTGCAAACCTGGTATTTATCCAGGGTATCACAGTAATCGCCGGACACCGTGGGATAACAGAGAGCGCACCGGCAAACATCAAACTGGAGATTTTAACAGCAGGTTTTGATCTTGCCTTCTTCTTCTCGTTTATTATTGCGATTATTATTCTCATCCTTGCCCTATTTGCACGACAGGAAGTGCACCCGGACTACCAGACCGGCAATAACGAGGATACAATGAAAGGAATAATCTGATAAAAATTCTGATTTTTTAAAAACAGGGAACTTTTAACTCATTTTTTCAACATGTCAAAGAGTCCTTTTTTAGACCTGCCATCCCTCTTCTCCTTGGGGGGGGCGGGGATATAAGGTGACTCGATCTCAAGACGCGGGGATTGCTTCTCTTTGAATTCATCGGCAATCAACGGAAGGTGGGCATATTTTTTTGAGTTCCCCGGAATTACAATGCTGGCATCCTTACCTTTTCCGCCAGCCAGTTCATCGGCTACGAGCGGAAGATGAGCATACTTTTTTTGTGAGGTTTTTACTGGAGGGGAAAAAGAATGTGGATAATGCACTTCTTCAAACTCCTCATCCGAAACCGGGTCCAGGAGATCTAAAGGAACTACAACTGCGGGTACCTGCTTCTTTTGGGAAATTTTCACAGATACCGGCTGTGACGATTTGTGTGCCGGAGAATGAATGGGTTTTTTATTTGAAACATGATGATTAAACTGCGATCCGCAGCGGTTGCAAAAGAGTGTCTCTTCGTCAAGAGCCGGGGCTCCGCACTTTAAACATACGGGTTTTTTATTCACAGGTTCTGTCCCAATTGTCGCACCGCAACGATTGCAGAACGCTGACTGGTCATCAGGAATCTGATATCCGCAGCGCGGGCAGAGCGGTGTTTTGTTCACAGGTTCTGTTTTATATTCAGTGCCGCACCGGTTACAGAATAGCGCATCGTCATCAGGAGCGGGTTTACCGCAGCGGTTGCATACGGGCAATTTTTGTTCAGGCTCTTTTTTTACAGAAGCACCACACCGGTTACAAAACTCTGACTTGTCATCGTGAATGGCATTTCCACAGCGCGGGCAAAGCGGAGTTACATTCACAGGTTCTTGTTTATATTCAGTGCCGCACCGGGTACAGAATAGCGACTTGTCATCGGGAGCGGGACTTTTGCATCGGCTACAGACAGGCACTTTTAATCCGGGCTCTTCTTTAACCGGAGAACCGCAGCTGTTGCAGAACACTGACTTATCATCAGGTGCCGGTGTTCCGCATCGTTCACATCTTTTTGCCATGCAACTCCTTAGCGTATATTGGGATTGTGTATAAATTCTGCGGTTTTTTAAACAGCGCCTTAAAAATTCCCATGGTAATTCAGGATATGAAATATCATATCTAAAAAGTCCAAATAGGGAGTCTGCCTAAGAATAATTACTCAAAGATAAACAGAGTTTTTTCATGTCGCCCCCGTTTTTGAAAAAATACCTGAATCAATGGACAATAGGAATCGTCCTTATCGCAATTCTTGCTGTGATTGTCCTGCTATCGGTTATCGGCATTCCACCATCAGTCACTTGTACGGTTACTGAATGCGTAACTGATTGTCCGATTGAGAGTAAGATGGTCCCGCTCTTTTCCTCACCATCCGATAAGATCGCGAGATTAAAAGATCCGCTGTTCACCAGGCAACTCTACACAGAAGCAATTGCAGTCGAACCATTACTGGCAAGACCTAATACTCAGGTGCATATGGGGTTCTGGTCCGGCAAAGGAAACCACGGCAGCATGCTCCGGCTTCTGGATGCAGTTAATGAAGGGCCGGAAGCATCTGCCGTCCCACCCAATCGTGCGATCTGGGATGAGGGAGCCTCTGCCTACTATAATTATCCGTCATATACCCAACTCCTTAATGAACACTGGTACGAACGGGCCTCCGGTCTCAACGGCTCGGTTCTGATCTTTGGCAAAGTTTACACCGATACAAATCCAGTTACATTTACTGAAGCTGACGAGATCTGGGGGCAGTATTCGGCGCGCTACACTGATATAGCAGAACCCATTGCTATTGCGACAGGAAAACCCGTTAAGGTCTGGTGTTTTGTCGAGGGAGCAAAGGCAAAACATATCTTCTACGCGTACGAGCTGCCGCAACTCCGGCTGATGGAACAGAAAGGGTTTGTACAGGTTTTTTTTGCAAAGACGCCGGATGCAGACTGGACAAAACCTGATGACTGGATCAACGGTACAGCAAACGCCCCGGCTCCGTCAGGATGAGGAACATTGCCATGCCAGCATTACCCCAAAAACCAAGCCCGGAAGTGATGAGTATTGCATTTGACTTAATCTTTCGAAAAGGCCGTTCTCCACCATCATGCCCGGCACCGGA
>Ga0247842_10006337_pt1 | contig 13411 bp, 18 predicted proteins | sample LaCruzMarch2015__3_FD_192411 | JGI IMG/M metagenome (GOLD analysis project Ga0247842, IMG submission 192411) | Freshwater microbial communities from meromictic Lake La Cruz, Castile-La Mancha, Spain - LaCruzMarch2015_19m | ecosystem: Environmental > Aquatic > Freshwater > Lake | place: Spain...
AATTTTACTATACAAAATTTTATTAAGCATAATTTTATCAATATCTGAATAAACTTTTATTATTCCAAGATATGCATTAAGCTCATCAACTGAGCCAAGTGCCTCAACAAGTATCGAGCTCTTCGAAATCCGCCCTTGTTTGCAATCAAAGAGTGTTGTTGTTCCATTATCTCCAAAGCCTGTATATAGAATATTCCCTTTTTTCTTTTTCATAAAGAAAGTATAACACTCCTTCACTAAAAACAAAAAGTACTTGACTAAATCAAAAAAAAAATAATATTATCTGAAACAATATTCGATATTTTTTAATTAAATTTTTTTTAATTATGGGAGATTTTTTTAATAAAAAAGGAAAGGTGTGTCACACACTCCAGGCAAGAACCCAAAAATATATTAACCGGCAGGAAACTATTCTTGCCAAAAAAGAAAAAGAAAAAAACATCGAGCTCTTACGGTTCGAGAAAAAGAAAAAAACGGGATAATTGTATCCCGGATATAGACAAGGCGGCATTAGTCGCCTTTTTTATTTTAGAAGAAAATATATTTATTTATCGCACTCCTGTAAACTCGATACGGCTTCGGACCAACAAAAGCTTTACCATTTATGAAAATCGTCGGTGTGCCATAAAGGTTAGTTTTCTTTAATTCATTCACTTGATTTTCTACTGCTGTTTTTGTCTCTGTGCTACTTGTACAAGCATTTACTGCTTTCACATCAAGACTAAAGTTCTCTAAAATTTTATTCAAATTCTCTTTATTCAAAATATAGTTTTCATCTGCCGTAAACAAATAGTTATTGAAGTCCCAGTATTTATCAGGGTACATTTTGTTTACACAATATCCCGCTTCAGCAAGATATGCCGTATCCCCTTTCGCTGGGAAATGAGCAAAAGCCATATTTGCTTTTTTATCTTCAACTAATTTTAAAATATCAGGATATGCTTTTCTACTATAATCACAAGCATAACATCCAATAAATACTACTTTATCTTCCCCCTTGATATTTTGAACTGGGAAGCTAGAGAGATCGACGTCTTTTAGTGTTAGCGTTGCTTCATTTTGTGGAGTAATATCACAAGTAGAACTATCCCCTATCCCAGTTACTTTATTATTTTCCCCACTTGGATCAAATGCACAGAAACCACTTTGATTAAGTCCATTACAACTACCATAAACGTAGAAATTATAAATTCCCTTAAATACCCAAATTGTACTTCCCACCATTAAAATAAAGAAAATCCAGGAAAAAACTTCGTAATATTTGTTCAAAACTTTTGCCATAAATACCGATCGTTTCAATACTTTGCCAAGAAGTTTACCTTTCACTTTCTCTTGGAAGCCGGTATTGCAAGGTCGAAAAGTGATACGTCTGAAAACACAATCAAAAGCCTCCTTCGCAAGAGCTCGTTGTGAAGCACTAAATATTCCCATGATTCCAAATATAATTAAAGCAACGATGCAAGGCATAAATTTACGTGTCCGATACTTGGCTTAGTCAAGTACTTAGGAAATTATTTTCATTATTTTATTAAGGTTGGTAATAAACGTCTCAGCTTCTTCTATCGTATTGTAAATATAAAGCGATACGCGAGCAGAGTTTAGAATCTTTCGACTTTCAAACCAGGCATGAACGCAATGTCTCCCTGTACGCATAGAAATATTCGCCATTTCATCAAGCATTACAGCAAACTTATGCATGTCCATTCCTTCAATATAGAAATTTATTATTCCTGATCTTTCAGCAGGATTTTGTGGTCCAATTATTTTGATTTGTGGAATTTTTTGCAACTCAAGAGTGATGTAAGTATTCAATTTCAATTCATGCTCTTTTATATCTTCAAAACTAAATTGACTTAAATACTTAACCGCCTCACCTAAGCCAATAATCCCGGCATAATCCTGGAGTCCTGCTTCAAATTTTTCTGGTACCGGCAAGAATTTATAATCAGTATAAGTCGTATAATCCACAGTATCTCCGCCGACAAGAAATGGTTCAAGTTTTTCTAATAATTTATACTTACCATAGAAAACTCCCGTCCCAGTCGGCCCCATCATTTTATGTCCAGAAAACGCCAAGAAATCAACATCCAATTTTTTTACATCGATCCTCTGATGAGCAATACTTTGTGCAGCATCGACAAAAACGAGAGCATTATTCTTATGTGCGATTTCTACTATTTCTTTGATTGAATTCGTTGCTCCATCAAGATTTGAAGTGTGAACAACAGAGACAATTTTCGCGCCAACAATTTCTTTTTGGAGATTTTCCAAACTAAAACTTCCATTTTCATTTCCTGGAATTATTTTAACAACAATACCGATTTTATCTCGAAGAAGTAACCACGGAACAAGGTTTGAGTTGTGTTCTTTGTCAGAAATCAAAACAATATCATCTTTCCTTAGACCCACTGAGTTAGCAAATAAATTCACTCCTTCAGTTGTATTGCGAGTAAAAATTATTTCATTCTCACTACCAGCATTAATAAATTTTGCAATAAGCTCTCTTGCCTCTTTAACTTTCTTTGTCACTTTATCTCCTAATTTATGGGAACTCCTACCAGCACACGCTGGATAGTGGAGATAGTAATCATTAATAGCATTGATAACAGATTCAGGCTTTAAACTCATACAAGCACTATCAAAATATATTGGGGCAGACCCATTTTCACCCTTTAAAATATTAAAATCAGCCCTTATTTTCTCAGTGTTTAACATAAAGTCCTCAGATTATAGCATAAGTTTTGAAGTTTATATTACTCTGTGGTCACACCATCAAAGTCAGCTTCATTCTCTTCAGCCTCTTGGCGAGTAGCCCGAACTATGCCATCTTTATGATGAGCTGGAGAATAGATAGTGTAAAGTTTAAGACCATCCCCACCAGCAATAACATTGTGGTTGGCTCCAGTTGGCACTATTACTGCATCACCATCGACAACTTCATATTCCATCTCATTAATTATGACCTTGCCACTACCTTTCTCAAAGCGGAAAAATTGGTCATTATCAGGATGCACTTCCATGCCAATCTCCTCATTTGGTAATAAATTCATAAGAACAAGCTGGCAGTGTTCACCTGAGTATAAAACTTTGCGAAAATTACTATTCTCAGTTGTTAATTTTTCTATATTATCTTTATATCCTTTTTTCATCTCATTAGAAATTATACTATTCGTACATATACTTTTATATATAAAAGTAGATAATTTTATTATTTTAATAATTTGACTATATCACGTTAATTTCTAACGGGACAAGTATATTTATATTTTCATAAACTTTTTAATTATACCATAACACAACCCAAAAACTGTCCTACTTGTGAAAAGCTGCAAAAAAGGTAATATGGGGCAAAAATAACACATTTTAAAAATTAAATTAAAAAGGGAATGAAAACTAAGACTAGAAACTTAATCTTTTTCATTCTCTTAGATGGGATGATAAAGATAATTAAGGGATACATTGTGAAGTATCTCGAGAATAATGATTATAATGACTTATCTCTTCTTGCTATAGGATTTTTGATTAGCTCATTTCTTTCTTTCTTGTTTATATTGATTTACGATTTTTTAGAGGAAGATTTAATATTAATTGAAAATCTAAAAGAAAAGATCGAGGATAAACAAAAGGTTATTAATCACTCCTCGGCAACAAGAAAAATTATCTGGCTTGGAAAATTTGGCAATAGAGCATTATCAGTTGGATTAATGATAATTGATCCAATTATTTATGTACTTTTCAAAAGAAAAGGGCACCATAAGTGGAATGGTATCTCAAAAAAAACTGTTTTACCATTTTTTATTAGTTCAGCAATTTGCACAATATCATTTTCTTATGCCGTTCGTCTTATCTTAATGATTTTTGCTTTAATTACTAGAATAATAAACTAAAACCGGTCGTAACATATTTACGTTCCGGTTTTTCGTTTTTATTCAATTTTATTACCGATGATTCATTCCATGACCTCTCCCCATCCCCATACCATGACCTGTGCCATTTTGGAGTCTTTGCCCATCACTTGTCCTTAATCCTAACTCTTTTCTGATAGCATTCGCCTCTTTTATTTTACCTTCTTTGGCGAGCTTCCAGGCTTCAGCAAATTTATCAAAGTTATCTTTGTTTATAACTTCTGTTACCCTACCTTTACCCACCTTTTGATCCATAAGATCTTTCCATCCATCATAATCTTTATCTGTTAATACTTCCGTAATTTGAGCTTCAAAATCCGGAGTATAATTTGGACCATTCCTTGTAAAGTCTCCTTGATAAGCAAGGGCTGTACCTGAAATACCCAAACCTAGAACTAACGCCATTAAACCACTCATTACTATTTTATTTCTCATCCCATTAGAAATTATACTATTCGTACATATAAATTTTACACATAAAAGTAGATAATTATATTTAGTTTGTAAGTCTTGCCCCGATAATTTCTAACGGGACAAGTATTATTTTTTTATTCTTATAATTGTAGGCAACCGTCGTCATCTACACCTATAATACGCGAGAAGTATGAGTTTTATCTCACAGTACAACAACCTTGCCTTCCTCTACTCCCCATCCAAGGACGAATTTGATTAGCATTAAATATTTCATCATTATCACTATCCTTATCTCCAACAATTTTTATTATTTCACCAATTTCCATTTTTACTCTTGGGGCAATTATTGCCTCATTCTTATCTATTATCCAGACATTATCATTTAGATCAATAATTTTTATCGAGACATCGTCTACTTCCACAATTCTTCCTGAGATCAAACCTTCCTCAGGCTGAGACCATAATTCATCTTTATTAAACATCATTCCACGATAAAAAGGAACATTATCCGATATTGTTTGTTCAACAACTTCACCTATCTTAAATAGATGAAGTACAAAACCAAATACAACCGTTAAAATAATATACACTCCGATTATTGTAAACACTCGGTGACGATAACCAAATAGCGTTTTTCGATAATAAAATTCACCCAATATAGCGAGAGGTAACAAACAAATAACCCAAAAATATGGGAGAGATTTCAAAATAAAACCAAAACCAAATTTATTATATAAATACCAATCGTTACTAAATAAAATTGAACAAGTCACAGCAAAAGACACTGCCCCCACCAAAACAGCAAAACCAACCAAAGACCAAAAAAGGACTCTCTTTAAATTGAAAATATTTTTAGAAATTGGTTTAATACCACTTTCTTTGATTTTTTCTAACGCTATTTGGCTTATATCTTTATTTTCCATTTAATTTTTCATACTCTTGTTTAAAGAGTGCCTTACCTCTTAATATTAAATTCCCGACCGTACTTACAGGCTTTTTTAAAATGTCGGCAATTTCTACATAATCCTTCTCGTCTAAGAAACGAAGAATGAGAACTTCTCGATATTTTTCATCTAATTTTGAAATAGCTTCATTTATTTTTTGTCGGTCAAAGGAATTATCAATTTCTTTCACAATATCAAAAGCATCTTCAAATCTATCAATATCTTCTTTTTCAAGTGAAACTGTCGGCCGAATGGATTTCTTCCTTATTTCACTGATAGTCTGGTTGTGAGCAATACGATATATCCATGATGAAAATTTTAAAGCTGAATCAAATTCATTCAAATTATAGTAAGTTTTAACAAAGACATCTTGTAATATATCTTCGGCATCTTCTTTGTCGAACTTTGATACTCTCATAATATAGCGAAGAAGCTTGTTTTCATATCTCCTGGTCAAACACAAAAAATGATCTGGGTCGTCGAGCGACAATTTGACCAGTTCATTATCTGTCTTTTTGATACAGTCTTCATGATTTATCATTACACATCTATTATACGCTCAAATGGACAATTTTATCGCGTTTATATTAGATTTAGTTTTATTTTGCTGTTTCTACAATAATAGGATTCGCAATAATTTCTGATTTAATTTTTGAAAATTCACGATACATCATCACTAAAACAATCATACCTATTGGATATGTGACAAATCCACCTATGACAAAAACAAGAAAACCAACGGCAGAAAATAATCCAATCAATAAACTTTTCCAAAACAACAACCATCCATAACCTTCAGTCATTTTCCAAGATTCTTTGATTGTTACTCTTGCTCCTTGGTTTTTCTCTACCGAAAGGTACATTGAAAATATAAGACGCCCAGCAATATAAAATCCGGGAATTATTAGTAATATAAATCCACCTAAAATACTCAAACTGGTAAGTAAAGCTGTTTTTAATAAATTCCAAAACTGACCTAGGGTTGGCAAAGAATTTATTGATAAAGGATTATAATCTTTTTTATCAACCAAGCTTAAAATAAAACGTGTTAAAACATAAAAAATTATTAAGCTAAGAATGGAAGAAAGTAATGATAATATTAAATTTTTTCTACTTCCTATAATTTGAGCTATCCCACTTGCAACTATAAACAAAATAAAAGTGCCAAAATGTAGTTTGTACATTGGCCACGCTTCTTTAATTTTTTCTCCAATTTTAAATGTAAACTGCATAAAAATATGATTAATAATAAGTTTATATATTATATCACGAAATAGCCTATTTACTTATAAGCTTAATTTTTTCACTTCTATCAATTTTTTTAATCTCATTTTCTCTCTTCATTGCCTGACTTTTTGTCCTGAACTTTTTTGAATATACAAGCTCGACAGGACGACGTGCTTTGGTGTATTTAGCTCCCGATTTCAAATTATTATGAGAAAAGACTCTTTTTACAATATTATTTGTATAACCTGTATAAAGAGTCCCGTCATTACACTTCAAGATATATACATAATGTCCCATCGGTTCATTATATAATTATATATTTTTTTCGTATAGCATAGATATCTCATGGGTAATTTTTTGCGTATTGCCATATTTTAACATTCCTAAATATGAAACAAACTCTGCACGTGCAGAGTTTGTTTCAAGCTAACTAGTCTTCTTTAAAAATTATTTATCTAGATCTAATATTTCATCGATGCGAATTTGTTCAACAAATGAGTGTGTATGTGAGACTAGAATCATGGCTCCTTGATAATCCGAGAGAGCTTTGGCAATGACCGGCAAATGACGGAAATTTATATGATTGGTTGGCTCATCAAGAATCAGAAGTCCAGGCCGAGTGAGGACAAGCTTGGCGAAAGCCACAAGTCCCTTCTGCCCCTCGGAAAGACTGCCGATTTTCGTATGAACCATATCTCCAGTTATAAGGAATTGAGCAGCCGTTGCACGAATACTTTCTTCGTGCACTTTTCCAAGAACAATTCTTGATGTGTTCGCAAGTGATTCGTAAACAGTATCATTGAAATCTAAAGTCGAAAAATCCTGACGATAATAACCAATTCTCGTTTCTGGGGAAATTACAGCTCCTTCCTCCCTTTTTGAAATCAATTCGAGTAGTGTACTCTTGCCAATACCGTTGGGCCCCGAAAGAAGTAAATGTTTATTTTTCCTTAACTTGATATTTGCTTTTACTTTTTTGACTTTATGATTTTTATAAATTGAGACTGATGATAAAATCAAAATATCTCCAAGCACTCCGTCTTGAACCGGAATCGTGAACGGCCTAATAGTCTTATCTTCTTTTCTAACATCTACTTTCTCTTCTTCTAATTCTTCTGCTAATTCTCGCATACGCTTAGCCACTAAACGTAAGCCCCCACCTTTCATAGCGAAAGCATTGGCTTGTTCCTTCTTGGCCAAGATTTCCTTTGAAAGTAATGCATTCTTGCGATTCTCTCTTTCCATCCGTGTGGCAATCTGATCTCGAACATCGGTATAGTTACCGACATACTGTTCAATCTTTTTTGTATAAACATCTAAATATAAAACAGCGTCAGTGAATTTATTTAAAAATTCGGCATCATGAGAAATAACGATGACCGTTTTTTTGTATTTAACTAGAAAATCAGTCAAATGAGTAATACCTGCTTTATCTAAATTATTCGTCGGCTCATCGAGAAGCAGAATATCCGGCTCTTGAATGAGAGCTGAAGCAAGAAGAAGACGTGCCTGCTGACCACCAGAGAATGATTTCACAATTCTCTCGTGAACTTTCTCGTGACCTTTCAAATTCACAATCTCAAGAACATCATCGATTCGTGGATCAATATCATAAATCTTTCTTTGGCTCGCAGAAGCATTGGCGGAGGCGGCATCTTTAAAACATTTCTCAAAAAATTCGCGAACAGTTAAATCAAGCTCGGGTCTCGGAATGACTTGGCGAGAAAGTGCCACGGTCGTCCTTTGGGCTAGATTTATCGTTCCGCTCTCTGGTTCTTTCTCTTTCGTTATCAAAGAAAAAAGGGTACTTTTCCCTGCACCGTTTTGCCCCATAACCGTCACCTTCATCCCCCTACGAATAGAAAAATCAACCGTATCAAGTATCGGCTTGTTGTGCCCATATTCAAATGAAACCTTTTCGAAACGTATCACTACTTCACCGTGGGCCATATAGGCATTTACTTTACATTATTTTTGCTTAAATTGAAAGTAAACCACACAGAGCACTCGTATGTAATTATTGGTGTGCTCTTGATTTATCAGCTAATTATGGTAATATCACAAAAAACTAGTTTTAAATTAATTTAAATTAATTTTATACATTTGAAAACTTAAAAAAATGAAAAACATTAAAATTTTAACCGAGTCAAAAAAAATAAAATTTGAGGTAACGGGAAGTTATTATGATCTCGAAGAAACAAAAAAATTTCTGAAAGATCATCCGCATTTATTTGCGGAAACTGGAGTTATTTGGAATACTAAAACGGACGGCCATTCTATGGATGTTACCTGCCCAGAGTCTATTTATCAGGCAATAATCATTTTGTTAAATGATTTCATTTCAAAATAAATATACCATGAAAAAAAATAAACATTCTAAAAAAGCCCAACTAAGGACTCTCTTAAACAGAATTGTGATTGTTGCAAAGAGGGGTGTAAATTTTAGTTTTTATCAAGGCTGGGATGAAGCCTTAAATGAAACAGAGCTAAGTTTGTTGCACGACGAAATGGAACTTGACCAGTTGGAGGAAAAAATAATTTAACTCCAAATAATTTTTGTAAATAGGACCGCCAATATAAGGGCGGTCTTTATTTTTTAATATATTTTTTCTTTAAAAACGATTCTCAAGAAGAGATCACGAAAACTGTTCTTGCAAAAGGTCTTACCCGATTGTATGTCCATTTTTTCTTAAATCTTTTCTGATTGTTAAATAATCAGGAATAGTTTTCGCGACTAAGTCCCAGAATTTTTGTGAGTGATTGAATTCGCCCAAGTGGCACAGTTCGTGAACGATAATATAGTCGGCAGACTCGGGTGGAAGTAAGGCAATTTTATAATTGAAATTCAAATTCCCTTTTCTAGAGCAACTCCCCCATCTAGTCTTTTGATTGCGAATGACAATTCTGTTCCATTTGAAATTGTAAAAAGTATTGAAATATTCAATTCTATCTTTGACTATCCAGAGTGCCTTGTCTTTATTTTCTTGATATTTTTTATTTACTCTTCTTTTTTTAATTACTTTCCTCTTCATCCCGAAAAATATTCTAAATACTCTGTTCATATAATCCAAGTCTAACACAATAGATATTCCATCCAAAACAAACTCCGGCGATTGGAGTTTGTTTTGTCTCTAAGCTTATTTAAAACTACTTTTTCTTTTTTGCGACAACTTTCTTCGCTGGGGCTTTCGTAGCTACAGCTTTCTTTGCTGTTTGTTTTACTTCAACTGGAGCAACTTTCGCTACAGGTTTTACTTCAGCCTTTGGTTGTGTCATTTTCTCAATTGCACCAAGTAAGCGATCAAGCTTAGCACTTATATCACCCAATTGTTTTGACATATCACTAGCTGGTACCGCCGGCTTTGCGAATGAAGGCTGTGCAGGTCGGTCGTTAAATTCTCTTCTTGGAGCTCTATCCCCTCCGAAATCTTTTCTTGGTCCACGATCATCGTTCCCCCTTTTACTACCGAAACAATCATTACAATAGACTGGTTTGTCACCAGATGGACGGAAAGGGACTTCACAGCTTTTGTGACATTCATCGCAAACTGCTTTATGCATTGTAACAGGACCTCTATCACCACCTCGATTACCCCCTCCGTAACTAGGTCTACCTCCACCATTTCCACCTCTAAAACCACCTCCTCCTCTATTTCCTCCTTGAAAATTTCCCATAAAATTATGTATTTTTACCTGCTCATACGAGCGAAGTTGATTAGTATTATAAAATGAAGTCTACCCTTTTTAGCGCTAAAAAGCAATCATCCATTTTAAAACATTTTATATGCTATAATTTAAGATATGTCGCTCAAAACGGAAGGTAATAAATCAGTAATTGCAGCACTCTTAGGAAATATTTTCGTCACAATTTTAAAAACGATTGTGGCAATTTCATCTCTCTCAGCTAGTATGTTTGCTGAAAGTATACATAGTTTCGCAGACACTTTAAATCAATCTTTATTATTGGTCGGACTAAAAAGGTCAAGAAAGCCTGCCGATAAATTTAGAGGTTACGGTTATGGTATCGAGAGATTTTTCTGGTCTTTAATATCAGCTTGCGGAATTCTTTTCATCGGTGCGGGAGTGACAATATATCATTCAATAAACTCTTTGATTGAAAATGAGGGTCTTAAAGATTTTAGTTATTTAAGTATTGCCGTTTTGTGTTTGGCCTTTGTAATAGAAGGAACGACTTTAATCATTGCTCTTCGTGAGCTTAAAGGTAAAAAGAAATTTTCAAAAGAAATTTTTATCGATGCCGATCCAGTCACCCTCGCCGTCGTTTATGAAGATAGCGCCGCTTTACTCGGTGTAGTTGTTGCTCTTATTGCCCAATTTTTAATTTATTTTACTGGAAACAGTGTCTATGATTCAATTGGTGGTATAATCATTGGTCTTATTCTTGGCTTTTTAGCTATTATTCTCATTATAAAAAACCACCATTATATAATCGGGAAATCATTAAATGAGAAAACACGAAAAGAAGTGGTTGAGTTATTATTGGAAGATCCTTGCATTGAACACGTCTCTGAATTTAAATCTGTCGCAGTTGATATCAACAAATACAGAATTTTTACCACGGTTGAGTGGAATGGCTCCCCTCTTTATGAAGAGATATACGAAGCTGGTGATTTAAAAGAGGAATACGACAATATTAAAGATGATTTTTGTGAATTCACCAAACTAATTTTTAAAACAACCGATCGTATCCCAAGATTAGTAGGTAAGCATATTGACGAAATAGAAAAGAAAATAACCGATAAGTTCCCTGAAATCAAATATGTCGACATAGAAATTAATTAATAATGTATGTTAAAATAGATACAACAATGGAAAAAATTAAAGAATCATACCACAAACACTTTACGGATAGACAATTTCTAATTTCCCTAGGAACAGCTTTCTTTTTCTTAATAATTAGTTTCATTATTAATTTTTATGCTGGAACTTATGCTACAGAGAATGCCAGCTTCCCCGTAACAGATATTATTCTCAGCAATATTCGAATTTTTGATGTTGACGGAATTTTTATTTATGGACCTTTTTTATTTTTTGTTTTTGTTATAGTCATATCCTTTTATAATCCCAAACGCCTCCCTTTTATAATAAAAAGTATCGCTCTCTTTATCATTATCCGATCTATTTTTATCAGCTTAACTCATATCGGACCATACCCCATAGAAACAGTTATCGCTAATGTAAATTTGATTAATAAATTTACATTCTCTGGGGATTTATTTTTTTCTGGGCATGCTGGTGTTCCATTTCTTTTGACTTTGATTTTTTGGGAAAATAAAATTTTAAGATATATCTTTCTAGCATATTCAATTTTTATGGGAGTGGTTGTCCTCTTGGGGCATTATCATTATACTATCGACGTCTTAGCCGCTTTTTTCATTACCTATACTATCTTTCATATAGCTTCTTATATCTTTAAAAAAGATAAGGTAATGTTCTATGACTCACTATAAAAACTACTCTAGTATTTTATTCAAAATTTCATTAATAGTGCTTCCTTTTTGATAGATAACTAAGTCATCTCCTTGTTTTTCCCATGTTTTTTGCAACTCATCTAATACCCGCCAAGCTTCAAGGATCTCCTCACTTGTTGTGAACAAACTGTGGTCCGAATTGATAGCATTAAATAATACTTGTTCATAAGCCTCCGGCAAGATTTCATAATGTTCTCTGAATTTAAAAGAAAGATTGTGCGGACTTACTTTACGTTCATAGCCTGGGTGCTTAGCCCACATATTAAACTGTATTCCCTCTTCTGGTTGAAGTCTTAAAAATAATTCATTTGACTCATGCTCTTTGTCTTTTTTATATAAAATTCTTATTTCTGTAAATTTACTATCGAGAGCTTTCCCGGTCGTAAGAACCATCGGCACCTCTTTCCATCTTTCATCATGTGATTTAAGTTTAATAGAGACAAAAGTTTCAACTTTACTCTTTGGATTATTTGCTTCCTCAATGTACCCTTCATATTGCCCACGTTTAGCATCTTCTTCTATGTTCTCTATATATAGATTTTTCAATGCTTCAAATCGTAAAGCAGGAACATCTTCAAAATTTTCATTTTCTGGGAGTTTCATTAATACCATAGCGAGAAGTTGCAATAAATGACTCTGAACATAATCTCGAAGGGCCCCAACTTGTTCATAAAAGTTAGCCCTACCTTCAATCCCTATCTTTTCACTAGCAATAATTTCAATTTTCTCAATAAAATTATTATTCCAAGTTCTTTTAAAAAGTGAATTCCCTTCACGGAAAACAATAATATTTTGAGCAGTTTCTTTGGCCATATAGTGGTCAACTCGATAAATTTGTAGAGCACTAAAATATTTATCGATATGGCTTGCCAAATCTGAAGAATTTTCAAGATTTATTCCAAAGGGTTTCTCAAGCAAAAGTTTAGTTTCTTTTTCTTTTGAAAGTCCTGATTCTCCAAGAAATTCAATAATAGATTTTGAGGCTTGAGGTGGGACAGATAGATAAAAAATATATTGAGGAGTTTCCTTGAAATTTTTCCCAATTTCTTCTAGATAATCTTTTAATTTTTGGTATTCCTTCATATCTCCAACATTCATCTGTCTAAGAGTCATATGCTCACGTAAATATTCCAAATTTGAAGCGTTCTTAATCAAAAAATCTTTCTCAATTCCGCTCTGACGAGTCAGTCCAACAATATGAAAATCATCTGGCAGCATTTTGACTTTTGATATTGCTCCGAGTGCTGGCAACAAATAACGTCTCGCTAAATCACCAGAAATTCCAAATATTACGATTATTGTTGGTTTATTTTTGTTCATCCCGTTTAGAAGCAGGTCGCGGTCAACTTTGCCATGAACTCGATCTACTTTTTAATTTTATAATTTAAATTCACTTATTACTTATTCCCGAACCTGAAACTGCGACCGC
>Ga0247842_10006339_pt1 | contig 13410 bp, 6 predicted proteins | sample LaCruzMarch2015__3_FD_192411 | JGI IMG/M metagenome (GOLD analysis project Ga0247842, IMG submission 192411) | Freshwater microbial communities from meromictic Lake La Cruz, Castile-La Mancha, Spain - LaCruzMarch2015_19m | ecosystem: Environmental > Aquatic > Freshwater > Lake | place: Spain...
TATTGTGGATCGGAAAGGTCGCCGGTTTCCAGCCCGGATCAGTGGTATGACACGTTTCGCATGTGGCAGGAATTTCAGCTTCAACATGGTTCGGATTGGTCGTGTTGTCGAATTTCATCTGATGACATCCCACGCAGGTGTTTGGCGTATTATTATAATTGTCGTTGTGGCATCCGGTGCAATTCTCTGCTACCAGAGCATGACCCCCCGTCAACGGGTAATAGTTGTCATGGATCGGAAAAGTGGAGGTCTGCCAGCCCTGGCTGGTTGTATGACAATCAGTGCAGCTTGTGGGAATATTGGCAGCGACATGGTTGGGGTTGGTCGTAGTATTATATTGTGTCTGGTGACATGAAACACATTCTTTCGATCGTTTTGAATAGTCGCCGTTGATGTGACACTCCTCACATGTCACCAGCGAATGACCTTCAGTTAATGGGAAAAAAGCATGCGTAAATCCGCTGCCGGTCCAGTCAAACTGATTCATGGAGTGACACTCGATGCAGCTCTTTGAATAACCGCCCTGTACATGGTTTGGATTGGCAGTTGCCTCGTAGTCGGCCTGATGACAGTCGTAACACTCAACTCCGCGTGGCTCATAACGAAGCAACGAGGCTGATGGATGGCATTGGTTGCAATCGGCCGTATTATGCGGTCCGAGCAGCGGAAACCGGCTGCGCTGATGAATTTCTGTAATGTTTTCTACAATCCACGATTTCGGAGTGTGACATCTGCCGCAATCTGGTCCAACCGTTTGCTCATGAAGGTCGGTGTGACAATCAACACAACCTGTTTGGGCCTCCGAAAATATCAGGGTGGGGTGACATGATCTGCACCCAAGCTCCTCGTGCTGTCCCGTTAAGGCAAAATCCGTTTTATTATGATCAAACGAATAGATAGATTTATCAAGCTTCCAACCGCTTGAACTGTGGCAAAGATTACAGTTTAGCTTAAAATCCTTTCCATGAGGAGAATCAGCATGCAGCCTTCCTGAAATCAAGATAAATGCCAATTCCAACAAGATAATTAATGACAATTTTCGCATTTTGATCTCTTATTTTGCAGGGTAGAATTTATACTGTTTTACGGTTACAGGTTGATGCCGCTTACTATATATCAGATTCTGGTATTTATCATCCAGCCAAAAAGCGCCGGTTCCGATATCAAAGGTAACTCTTTTCCAAGGTCATTTCCAATACAAATCAAACAGCCCGATGACCTTGATTGTTTTCATAATATTACTTTTTAATTGAAAGAAATATATATTTTTTGCGATTTCTTTTCTTTAAGCCATTAGTTACATGGAATTTAAGCACAAAGATACAAATGCGAAAAAGCGCCAGATAAGTAAAAACATGCACTGTGTTTGCTTTTATAGTATCTGTATAATTATTGCCGTAAATGAAACATTTTTTGTCGTAACTGAAATAATTATACAGATTAATTCATAAAAGTTAACCTTGACTGGTATGCATAATTTGATTGACTATAATGAAATAAAATTAATTTATTCTCCATGCAAAGCTATACTTGTTTTTAAAATTTAGAGACTGTATCCCAATTATATAATTTGTATTTTTGACCCTCATAAAATATTTTTCTTTCAAGTTTGAAAATAACCATGATAACCAAGGTTATGCAAAACATGATGGATGATTTCAGGTATTCCATTTGACCGATTTGTAAAAATAAATATAAACACATGACATCAGGCTATTTGTTTGTTATCAGTTGTTTAATCCTTCTGATAAACCCGTTTACACTCTATGCCCGGCTCCCGGATGTGATAATCACCATTCATTTGCGTGGCGTTTATGAAAGCAAAATAAGCTTGCTGGGACTTACCTCCAAAACATTCAAACCCGTCACCGAGGTTCAGGGAATAAAGAATGGAGAAACAACCACGATCACCGTTGCCGGAGCAATACTTCCGGGGGAGTTTGTTCTGCGGTTCGATTACAAGGAAAACGAATCGAGTACGCCTTACCCTTCTGAAAAGTATATGTTCATCAATGATCAGGATCTGGAACTTTGGGTGAGCCCGAAATACTGCAACAATGCCGATAGTACCTGGTTTCAGAAGGACGAAAGGGAAAACACTGCCTTTGCAAGGTTTTCAAAAGAGAATGGGAAAAAAAAGGAGAAACTGGGATTATTGCAAAATTTTCTGCTGAACTATGATGATACCGGATCAATATTTTACCAGCAGGGCATCGATGAATATGAACAGCGGCGGCAAACCTTCAACCAATGGCTTACAGCACAGACAGAACAGGATAAAGCGCTCTTTGTAAGCGCCTTGTATTGTTTTCAGTATGTCCCTCAAATACCATGGAAAGGTGATGAAAATGAAAGGATAAAAAGTTTGATTGCCCACTATTTTGACGGCATGGATTTCAAAAATCCTTTATTGATTAAGACTTCAGATCTGAACAAGTGGATGGACAGCTATGTTAACCTGTATGGTCAGATGTCGACCACCGTTGCCTTGCGTGATTCGCTGTTCCCGCTGGCCGGAAAAACAGCGATCGAAAAAGCCAAAAACGGTCATCCGATGGTTTATGGCTGGATGGTCGATTACTTTTACCGGGGTTATGAAGCCAATGCTATCGACGCAGGGATGAAAATTCTGGAACCTTATCTGAATGATCCAAACTGCCTTACTTCTAAAAGACAGGAAATCACGAGGAGATTACAGGGTATGGAAACGCTGGTAGCAGGGAGCAAAGCCCCCGATATCGCCATGAAAGATAAGGAGGGGAACCTTTTTGAGCTGAGCACCCTTAAAACCGGGAGTGCTTACATCCTTATCCTTTTCTGGTCGGCCGATTGCAGTCATTGCATTGAACTGACAGATCAGTTATACACCTGGCAGCAGCAATCGGATGTTAAGCAAAAGGTTTTGGTTGTCCCTGTCAGTTTGGACGAAACGGATACCGAAATCAAAGCCTGGGAGAAGAAAACGGCACAAATGACCGGATGGAGACACCTGCGGGCCACTGAAGGTATTCGCAGCAAGGTTGCCAGCGATTACTATGTACTGGCCACGCCGGTTATGATTTTACTCGATGCGAAAACCAGGAAAATTATCGCTTCACCAAATACCATGAAAGAGTTGACTTCATCCTTCAAGTAGCTTGGCGATAATTTTTGGGAAACTCTGCCGTGAATGGCCGTATCAGATACTGTAACAAAACCAAAATCTGCTTGTGGGTTGGATGGAAAGATTTCAAAAAAAAGCAGAATGGATACTACAAACGGGAAAATGATGTCACCTGCAGTTCGTCAGGTTTATATCTCCGTTGATGGGATGAAAATTGCCGAAGGTTTAAAAAATGCGCTACAGGTTTTGCTTTTAATGTATTATTGCATTCTTTACGGAAACAATATAGACGATTAGTTCAATCCTGACTCAATTGATCATACTACAGAATTATCAGCAGGCTTTGCATATTGGACGCTGGTCTGTATTATTGATCATGAGTGCTTTTATCGCATCAACTTCCAGGCTGCCGAAAGCAGCAATCCTACGGTTGGTTCCTGATTAAATTTTAGTCAAATGATTAAAAAAACGTTGATCTTTTTGCCATTAGCGCTGCTATTCCTTTCAATGGTAATTAATCCTGCCGCTGTTAAACCCTGGAACGAAGAAAAAACAGACAGCCTCGGCCCGGCTGTTACAGCGCACTCTTTGGGTGAGATGCACAGTTCGGTTCATTATGATCTGACCCGATTTTTAGCCCTCAAAATGGGACTTTCAGCAGATACGGCCGAAATTATCGCCAGGTTTTGTGCATTGGTTGATCAGATCAATCCCAAGCCCAATCATCCATACCCTTTATCCCTAAACAGCATTAGCATCCCTGATACGTTTCCAGCCTGGAATGAAAGTCTTGCCGGCACCGAAAGAGGTGGCTTCAAAAATAACGCCCAGAATGAATTTACTGCCCAATACTGGCATTTCCCTTTCCGCGATCCCACCGATACCCTTACAGGCAGGGAAGTATGGGGAACCTATCCCGTTGTAACCGACTCTGCTTATTATACTGGTCCCACCTATTTTTGGCGCGTTCCCATTACCTATAATCTGAAATATATCATGCAATGGGCATTATATAATGGAGGTCAGCCGGGATTTCCGGATGAGCTTACTCCTGTTGCGGTGAAGTATGCTGATGCCGGAAGTTCAGGATACCAACTGGTACAGCCAAATTCAATCCCGGCATTTGCCATCTTTCTGCATTCCCTGGCCGATTCATATTCACATGAAGAGTGTATGGCTAAAGACACCATCCGGGCACATCCTTCAAGTGATCCCTATTGCGGGTTAACATATCACTCGGAACATGAGTTTGCATATGATTCCAATATTCGGGCAAAAAAACATGCAGATTCATGCATACATGCACTTTGGCGGGCGCTCCGCGAATTTAAACGGGTTCATAACATTTCATCTCCTGCTCTGTGGACTGCCGACAACAACGGATTTCAGGATGGCGATGGCATCCCTGACCAACTGGAAGACGATGGAGATGGGGATGATACAGAATCATTTCTCGAACTTTGGAAAAATCCGGCTGCAGCAGATTTAAACGGCGACGGGAAGATCAATCACAGTGATAACACAACCTGGAGAATCCATATGTGCAATGTTGGCTATGTGAATTCAACACAGATTGCAATTAACAAAGATGGGAGTTTACCTGATGCTTCGGCTATTCTTGACGTGAAATCAATAAATTCAGGGCTATTGATACCCAGGATACCAACAACATCCCGCAATCTGATCCAATCGCCTGCCACAGGTCTCTTAATATATAATACAACCACAAACAATTTCAACTATTACAATGGCAATTTCTGGTTCGACATTGAAACGACCCTCATCACTTCCACAATCGGAACACTGAATGCTGGAGGGGGCGCTTCAATAAATACATCAACTGGCACATTGCCTGACAATTCGGCCATGCTGGATGTAAATAACCAGACAAGGGGCATTTTAATTCCCAGAACAATCCCTGATGTTGTCCTGACTCCCGCTCCCGGATTACTAATTTATAATTCAGAGACAAACCAGCTGAATTATTATGATGGCATACAATGGATATCAATTTGTGCAATTTCAACAGGAATTGCGGGAGCTGGCGGAATTCAGGCAGCAACCGGCATGGCCATAAGTACTGATGGCTCAATCCCCCATCACTCTGCCATTCTGGATGTATCAGCGCCAGATAAGGGTGTATTGATTCCAAGGCTGACAAATGAACAGCGGAATGAGATATTCCCTGCAACAGGACTTGTTATCTATAATACATCATCAAATAAAATAGAGTATTTTGGAGGTTCATCCTGGCGCCAATTGGTTACAAATATGATTCTTGCCCCAACCGGCGGAACACATGTGGCTTCACAAACACAGATTGTCTGGAGCTGGAACCCCGTATCCGGAGCTACAGGATATAAATGGAGTACAACGAACGATTATTCAACAGCAACCAACATGGCTGAAGCCACAACAAAAACCGAATCAAATCTCACGTGCAACACTACCTATACCCGATATGTGTGGGCATATAACAACTGCGGGTATTCTTCATCCGGAATATTGACACAATCAACATTATCGTGCCCTGCCTGTGGTGTTTCCATTACAATAAACCATGTGGCTGGAGAAGTGGCGCCGGTTAATAAAACAGTAACTTATAACACGGTCACCAATATACCTGGTGAGTTTACCAAATGCTGGATTACAAGTAATCTTGGCGCCGACCGTCAGGCGCTGACAAGATTTGATAACACTGAAGCCTCAGCAGGCTGGTACTGGCAGTTTAACCGCAAACAGGGTTACAAGCATGCAGGTGGAATCAGAACACCCAATTCGGCATGGATAACAACCATCAGTGAAAATTCAGACTGGACAGCTGCCAACGACCCGTGTACCATTGAGCTGGGCAGTACATGGCATGTGCCTGCATTTTCAGAGTGGACCAACGTGGATGCTGTCGGAGGATGGTCAGACTGGAACGGCCCGTGGAATTCTGCCTTAAAAATGCATGCGGCAGGATACCTGACTGGCAACGATGGGTCGCTGATTGTAAGGGGTTCTGAAGGTGTTTACTGGAGCAATTCGGAGGTCGATCCTAATGATGGATGGAGTTTTTACTTCACCAATAGCTATTGCGATACATACAATGACAACAAAGTGGCTGGTTTCACCCTGCGATGTATTCGCCCATGAAATAGTCCATGCTGGCAGATACCAGGTAAAAGCCAAAGACATCAACCTTGCCCGGACACATATTGTCCGCATCATGAATACTTAGAAAGCAGCAACGGTAACAGCGAAGGATAAAAACGATAAAAGTCATTCATCCGCAAATGCACCACCCCTGAACCTGAAGCCGCCGAACTCTGCCATGCTTTTGGATACAAACACTACCCGATTGTTAAAAAATAGGTGTATCCCGAACTTACTACTTTTTGATAATTTTCACTGTTTCAGCCTTGTCACCTGAAATTATCCGTAGAAAATAGACACCCATCGGCATTTCTGACAGGGAAAACTCGTGTTTACCTTCTCCCTGTATGCTTTCTGTCAATATATTTTCTCCCAAAATCCCATAGATGGTTACCATTAGAATTTCATTATTTTCGGGGACCTCAAGTGTGAAGCTTCCGCAAGTAGGATTAGGATAAACATTGAAGTGAAGATGATGAAAAATACCCGGAACTGACCCTTCCTCCATAACATTCGTTAAAACAGATGGGGCCAGCGGTGCGGTGCACCAGGGGCCAGTTGGGGCAATATGCCCCCACAAATAACCTCCCGGTTGAACAATTACTCCTGGTTTGAACAGAATGGCAACCCCTGCGATCATTTCTGCCTGACCGCTGCCCTGAACAATAAATGTTGTGCCGCTTCCGGCCACAGTAATTGTGTTGGTGGCATTGTAACAAGTTGATGCACTAACAATTCCAGCAACAGAAATATTTTCTGGAACTGATGACGTTACCGTAAGGTCGAAATTGGCAGATACCACTCCGTTTCCACATGAATTTGTGCCCAAAACTGTGATGATCCCCGAAACTGCTGTGCCCGAAAATGATACGGTGATGCTGTTACTGTTCTCCCCTGCAGTGATGGATGCACCAGGCGGTAATGACCAGTTATAACCTGATGCATTGGTGATGGCAGCGACTGAAAAAATCACACCGGTTTGGCCTTGCATTACTGTTGAGGGTCCTGAAATCGGCTCCGCTGCGCCTGGCCGTGGATTTACAGTCACCGGATAAACTGTTGGAACGGGGGCCGGGTTACCCCCAGAATTCTGGTAATTCACGCTCACAGTCTGATCTCCCTGACCAATCCATGTGATGGTCGTGGTATTGTTGGTGGAACCGCCCCCTGAAGTGATGACGCCACCGGCAGAAACAATCCATGTATAATTGGTTTTACCTGCTTCAGTGTAATAAACATTACCTGAACTACCTGCGCAGACATTTGCCGGGCCCGTGATTACCGGAGTTGGCAAAAGCTCACAAACCTGATCAAGGCCAAGGGTTGTGCCATTTGCATTTGTGCCGACAGCCCTGAAATGGTACGTGCTATTTGGCAGAAGGCCCCCGGCGCTATAACTCACTGGTGTGTCGGCATTACCAGTTACGGGACTTGGTATGGCGGTAAACGTTTGACCGTAAGCAGTGGATGTTCCGAATTCGAAAGTTACCGTTGTTGAAATGTTATTTGCATTAACCGTTCCGTTTAGCATGGCTGATGATTGCGTTATCAATGTGGCGGGGTTAGTTACAACGGTTGGCATGCCGATGGTGGTTGTGAAAGTATGATCCACCCCACTAAAACCATTACCTCCCCAGGATGCATTCAACCTGTAATGATAGGTTGTGTTTGGCAGCAGACCTGAAATACCGGCCGTTACCGGGGTGTTTCCCGATCCGGTAATTATGGCAGGGGATGCCGGCACAACATGGGTATAGGCAGTGGTGAGACCATATTCAAAGGTTGGATTGATGACAGTATAATATCCGCAGGCGTTGATGGCGCCATTGAGGGTTGCACTGGTTAATGTAACGTTGGTGGCTTCCTCTCCTGAAATTTGAGGTTCTTCGTATGCTCCGATGGTCGGTTGATTCAAAATCGCCGGACCAACCCTGGCATTCCCTGAAAAATCATCGGTGATGCCCGGTATCGGAACCGCTGAATTAAAGAGGTCGACTGACATGGGGTGCAGGTCGGTAAAAGATACAAATAACGGGTTCATGTTTTTTGAATATAGATCCTGCTCCGTGGCAGCGCTCCACAAGGCCAATGAAGGCTTGTCGGATCCTAAATACCCGATATTCGGACTGACCCCATCAACGAAATAATCGTTGTTGTCGATGAGCGTAAATGCCGAATTTGGAGAGAGACAATAAATGGCATAGGTTTTACTGGTGGCCCCAAAAGCAGCCGACATGGAATTGTGGATAACGTTGTTCCGGATATCGAGTAATGTTACTCCGTCATTAATCGCGATGCCTGTACTGAACCCGTCATAATCGTCGGTCAGGGAGGCGCCGTACAGATAGATGGAATTATATGCAATCTGGCAATTGCCCCCGCTTGCAATATAGATTCCCGAGGGTGTATAATCAAGAGAACTGTTATCTCCATCACTCCTGAATGAATAGATGACATTGTTGCTGATCTCAGTCAATGATGTAGCTTCACCTTCGAAGCGGATTCCCTGGACGCCATATCCGCCTGATCCGTCATAATAAAAATCATGGATCTTATTTTTCCTGACTTTGGTATTAACGGAACCCTGGTACAGGTATATGCCCACCTGCCAATCTGGGCCGTCGGCAGTGGCATGACCGATGATTTCATTACCCTGGATCAGGGTATTGTCAGCCTCCCCGATGGAAACTCCCTGAAAGCTGACATGCCTGTCCACAATCATTGACCCGATGGTATTGTTTGTAACCTGGTTGTCTGTGGCAGGATCGCCGGCTTGCCCCCAGATATAAACGCCATAGGCAACGGATTCAATGACATTGTTGTCGAAAATATTGTTGGTAAACCCTGCAAGACCAGAAAAACCTCCATCGGCGCTGATGGCCGTTGGCATCCCATTGCCGCCACCGGAGATCAAACAGTTTTTTATTGTATTGTAGGTGGAACCATCATGGAATTCAATGACATTATAAGGACTGATCGGGCCAAGATTAAAGATCGAAAGGTATCTGCCTGTTCCGTCTATGCTTCCGTCGAAGGTCACCCTGTCGGCGCCATTGATACGGATAAGCCCTTCGGCATAAGAACCTGTGATGTCACGGTTTACAGCAGCATCAGATTTGATTGTGAGGGTATATCCGCCAGGATCGGTCTCAATCCATTCGTTAAGTCCATAGGTTCCATCCTCCGTAAGATCAGAAATGACATTGGCTGTCAGGTTTCCTGAGAGGGCGCTATTGTTGATCACTTCAAAAAGTCCACCGACGCCGGTCAGGGAAGAATAATCTCCTCCAATGCCAACGGTTACCAAACCTGACACAGGTGATATGATCGAATAGGCATTGGGGGTTGACGGGTGTGTTGCGCAAGCCGGAGGATTAAAAGTAAAACCATCCGCACCATCCAGCGGATTGGAGGTAACATTCGGGATAGTAAACGCATCCTGAGCTGTGATATAATAGGAAACAACATCATCGACCACGGTACCTGCTCCAAAAGAAAAAGTGTATAGATCCTCTGACAGAAAGGCACCTGCAGTTGCATTCCAACTACCTGAATTTATTTTCCAGTACACTACCGGCAATCCGGCACCTTCAACCGGCACCCCTGAAAAATCAGTGATCGTGGCATAGAGGGTTCTCTCTCCCGGCGATAAAGAATTGGGAAGGGGGTTGTATGTGATTACGGGCGGAACCAGATCCAGAAACAATCCACCAAATTCATCAGCGCCGCAATCGGGCGCAAATGCAGGTGAACCGGGGTTATCAGGATATCCCGGCTCAGGGTAACGGGGATCATCGTCAACATCCGTTTCTATTGGAATCGGGCTGGATACAATCATCCAGCCACTTTCGCACTGTGTTGGTATCGTGGTGCTCAGGTGCAGGTCATAAGGGGAGGACGTTTTATTAATAAACGGGGGATTCTCGGTAAATGAGTTTGCATCCTTTGGCGCCATCCTTGATTTGTAATCTGCAAGGGTTTGATCGGCATTGAAACCGTCATAAAAGATCAGGTTACCGTATCCAGGAACGCCTGCATAAAAATCGTTATGGTCTGATGCAAAATCATAGGTATATGAAATTGCATTGCTTCTGCGGTATGCAACCGTTAATCCCGCAGAACCGGGAATTGAGTTATTGACAACAATATTGCTGCGCAGGTTCACTGTTGGGTTGGTTGATGCAAAAATCCCTGCTGTGCCGAAAGAGCTTTCAGTACTGGCAGCATCAAGGTATATCGTGTTAAAGGAGATGTAGCAGGAACTACCTCCGTTGATATAAATCCCGACATCGGCAATGGGGTTGAATGCCGCCGGTGAAAATAATTCTGAAATCAGATTATTATATACACGATTGTATAATCCTGACTGAACATAAACGCCATAAACCAGACTACCTGCCGCAACACCATTCAGATTGGCCACCTTATTGTTGAAAATGAAGGTTGAAACGCCTGAACTGTTGTAAATCCCGTAAACAGTACCGTTTGCGTTCAGAAAATTTTTCAGGATATTATCATAAACATTCCTGTAGGTAGCATTAGCGGAAATATAAATACCTGCCGTAATGCCGTTGGATGCAGCAGTATTATTTTCGATGGTGTTCCCGTAAACATTTAATGTAACTCCGGAGCTTCCGCTGTATATGTAATAGTTTAACCCTCCGCCAATTGCCGACTGTACACGATTATTTTCAGAGATTGTGTTGTTGTTGATATTCCAGACACTTCCAGCAATGCCATTGCTGCCGGTTGTATAAATAGCACCAAACGTACCGGTTGCTGAAATTCCTGCCGCGCCCAATGTGTTATTGGTGATGAAATTTCCGTGACAATTAAAATTGTACGCGCCCGATTGCTGATATATCAGGTAACACGGGGCTGATGTGGCAGTTGGATATGAACAATTTGTGATTATATTATTATATATATTGACCGTATTGTCTGTTCCGTTGCCACCCATCTCATTGTTGATCCCGTATAATGTAGTTGAGGCAGAAGCTGAAACCAGGGTCATCGTGTTTCCATATATGTCAAGATTTGAATTAATGCCAGTGGAAGTCCAGATACCATAAACGTTGGTCGTTGTTCCGTTTCCACCTGTGATGGAGTTGTTGGCAATGGCAAGGCCATTCTGGTATATGGCATAAATTCCCGGGGCAGCACTACTGCCACCTCCAAAGTTGGTGATTGTATTGGCTCCATCTTTGCCGATTTCATTGTTCTGATCATAATATGCATAAGGTGCAGCATTTGCATAACCGTTCAGTGAAATTCCCTTGTAGACATTGGAGATGGAATTACCGAACACTTTTTCATTGGAATTGGTTCCTGAGGCATTTGTAACCGTTAGCGAAGAGGTGGAAGTGGCGGTATGATTTGCAAGATAAACCCCAACAGACGATGAGTTCACTTTGTTAAGCGTGACAGTGCAATTTTTAATCGTGATATATTGGGATCCGTTTGTTCCCGATTCTTTCAGAATGGCATATCCCCAATCGGTTGATTTAGGAAAAATATTGGCAGCATTTTCCTGGAGGTCAATTCCATCGAAGGTGATATAGTCGCAACCTGCAAATTTGATAATGCCATCGGTGGCAGTAGCCGCTGAAATAGCTGCTGCCGTGATTACCGGATTGGCTCCATTGCCAGACTTTTGAAAAACGATGGGGTTGGAAAACGACCCGCTTGTTGTTGAGATCACTCCTGCAGTTAATGCGGCGAACGTTTCTGCATGACCGGCTGCAACATTGAAAGTTACCCCTCCGGCGCCAACACCGTTTGCATTGAGCGCTGCAATAGCGGCTTCAATGGTTGTGTAATCACCGGGAACTGTTTTTATTCCGGTAAGAGGCTGCCCAAATGATGTAAAAGACACCAGGGTAGTAAGCAATAAAACAAAGATGTTTTTCATGATGATAATTTGTTTGTTAATGGTCACATGGAATATCAATAAATTAACAATCACGGTTTACTTCAATGATCATCCCGATTACAAAAAAGCGCCTTTCTGTAAAGGGTTGAACAATAATTCAAATATAATAAACTTATTTGGGAAAAAAGAAAATCAATTATTGACCAGTTCTCACATTTCCTCTGCAATGTGAAAAAGAAAAACCCTGAAACTGCAAAGAATCAGGGTTTTACTTGTTTCCGGCGTGGCATCGACTGGAATTGAACCAGTGACACAAGGATTTTCAGTCCTCTGCTCTACCATCTGAGCTACGACGCCAATTTGGAGGTGCAAATATACAAACTATTTTTAAATCTGCAATGGTAAACCATCCCTGTTTTTATTTTTTCATTTTTCATCGGAACCGTAGGTTATAACGAACATGATCATGTAATCGACCAGGGCCAATGATTTCCACAGTGGCCATCAATGGGCATATATCTTTGCATTATCCCGGTAGCCGTTCAACGTTGTCTTAAACCAATCGGGGAATAGGATCCCTGAACTTTCAGCCCATTCATTGAAATGGAGATACCCGGTATTGACAGGCTGTCGTTCATAAACGTAATAGAATTTATCCGAAAGGTTCAATGCCCATGGAAGATTTGTTTTTGTCTTATAATAACGGCCCTGCAACGGGTCGCTGTCATCATCCATCGTGCCAAAAGCGCTGGCTGCGGCCTTATCGGTTGGCGCCATATCGGGCAGATGAACTTCAAGAGAACGGTCACCATTTAAAATGATAAACGGATTATATGGAGGGGAACCAAGTTGTAATTGCGTCACCGGCTGCGACATGATGATTGACATATTCAGGGTATCAGGAGTCACATAGGGGGCTCCTGCTTCGGTATTGGCACCAACCCCTGAGCCCTGAGCCGGAATACGATCATAGGCGTCGTCGTAGGCTATTATTACCGCTTTGGTCTGCCCGGTCTCGGTCCCGTTTGCATTCAGGGTTATCTGGCCATGCAAAATGCTCGATCCGCTTACCGATTGAACAAGATTTGCCGGCACAGGCATCTGAAATCCAAAAGCGTTATGATAAATTGCTCCCATTGCCTCCGTGATAAGGGTAGCCTTTACCTCCACTACATTATTTGCCCCATTGGTGACCTGGTTAAAACGGTAGCTCACAACCAGGTCATTAAAATCATAGTCGCCCTTTCCAGGCCAAAGATCTTCAAAACCCAGTGAACCATAAGCAGTTTGACCCGGA
>Ga0247842_10006353_pt1 | contig 13394 bp, 10 predicted proteins | sample LaCruzMarch2015__3_FD_192411 | JGI IMG/M metagenome (GOLD analysis project Ga0247842, IMG submission 192411) | Freshwater microbial communities from meromictic Lake La Cruz, Castile-La Mancha, Spain - LaCruzMarch2015_19m | ecosystem: Environmental > Aquatic > Freshwater > Lake | place: Spain...
CGCGAGCACCTGCAGACGGTGATCGAGGAGCTGGAAACCAGCAACGAGGAAATGCAGGCGCTGAACGAGGAGGTCCAGGCCGCCAATGAGGAGTTGCAGGCCAGCAACGAGGAGCTGGAAGCGTCCAACGAGGAGTTGCAGGCCAGCAATGAAGAGCTGGTGACCGTCAATGAAGAAATGCTGGTCAAGTCAGCCGAGCTGTCGAGTCTCAATTCGGATTTCGAGAGTGTGCAAAACGCGGTGGAGTTCCCGCTGTTGGTACTGGACCCGCAGCTCCAGGTCACACGCTTCAATGTCGCCGCCCAGCGGGTCCTGGGCCTGAGTCCGGCCAGCCGCGGGCGGCCCTTCGCCAATCTCAAGCTGCCGCCGGTCTTTGCCGGGCTCCCGGCCGCGACCGAGCAGGTGCTGCACGACGGCGAACCGCTCAACCGTCCGCTGACCGACGGTGCCACCGATTATCTGCTGCACATCGTCACCTACAGTGACCATCTGGGCGCCTTGCGCGGGGTGGTGGTGGGGCTGGCGGACCAGACCGAGACCGCACGCGCCGAACGCCAGGCGCGCGAACTGCAAGGCCGACTCCTGGAAGTCATGGACAACGCGACCTCGCTGTTTGCGGTCAAGGATGCGGCCGGGCGTTATGAGTTCGCCAACAACCGGTTCCTGAGCTTTTTCGGTCTGACGCTGGAGCAGGTGCGCGGGCGCACCGATTACCAGTTGTTCGACGCGGAACTGGCCGACCGCCTGCGCGAGGGCGACTTCGAGGTGATGCGGCGCCGCTGCCCGGTCGATCGCGACGAGACCCTGGTGCGTGGTGAACGTCTCTATTATTTGCGGGTCACCCGTTTTCCGTTGAAGGATCCCGACGGCAACGTGACCGCCGTCTGCACCCAGGCCGCGGACATCAGCGAGCAGCGCGCGGCCCAGGAGGGCCTGCGGCTCGCCGCCAATGTCTTCCATTCGGCGGGCGAGGGCATCTGTGTCACCGATGCCGAGGGCATTCTGATCTCGGTCAACGAGTCATTCTCCCGCATCACCGGGTATGCCGCGGACGAGGTCCTCGGCAGCACCTGCGCCGTCCTCAAGTCCGGCCGCCATTCCACCGAGTTTTACGCCGCGATGTGGGCCGACCTGCGCGGGCGGGGGACCTGGCAGGGCGAGATCTGGAACCACGGCAAAGACGGCCGACTGATCCCGGAGTGGCTGACCATCAGCGCGGTCCGTGATGACCAGGGGGCGGTGCGCAATTATGTCGGCATCTTCAGCGATATCAGTGCGATCAAGGCATCTCATGAACGGATCGAGCACCTGGCGACTCACGACGAGCTCACTGGTCTGCCCAACCGTAATCTGTTCAACGACCGGGTCAAACACGCCATCGCCCGTGCCGCCCACCGCGGCGAGCAACTGCATGTGGTCTTCGTGGACCTGGACAACTTCAAGGTCATCAACGACAACCTGGGACACGCCGCCGGCGACGAGCTGCTGCGCGAGGCGGCGCAACGCATCGGTTCCTGCGTGCGGGGCGAGGATACGGTGGCGCGGCTGGGCGGCGACGAGTTCATCCTGCTGCTGGAGGACGCCGACACGGACCTGGTCGCGGCCATGGGCAAGCGCATCCTCGACTTCCTGTCGGCGTCCTACCGGGTCCAGGGGCGTGATGTCTTCGTCACCGCCAGCCTGGGGGTCAGTAGCTTCCCGGACGACGGACAGGACAGCGAGACCCTGCTCAAGAACGCGGACACCGCCATGTACAAGGCCAAGGAGCGGGGCAAGAACCAGCTCCAGTTCTTCTCCGTGGAGATGAAGCTTCATGGCGAGCAGCGCATGGCGATCGAGACCGGGATTCGCCTAGCGTTGCAAGAGGACCAGTTCACGCTGTTGTTTCAACCGGAGGTGGATCTCGCGAGCGGCCGTATCGTCAGCGTCGAGGCGCTGATCCGCTGGACCGACGGACCGCTGGGTGAGGTTCCGCCGGCCCAGTTCATCGCGGTGGCCGAGCAGTCCGGGCTGATTATCAAAGTCACTGATTGGGTCGTGCGGCGCGCCTTCGCGACCCTGCGGCGATGGGTGGATGCGGGACTGACCGCCGTGCCCGTGTTCGTCAATATCTCCCCCCTGCACTTTCGCAGTGCGGACCTGGCGGCCTGTCTCGGGACCCAGGCCGAGATTCATGGGGTGAATCCGGGCTTGATCGGTATCGAAATCACCGAGGGCGCGATCATGGAAGGCAGCGAAAGTACCACGGCCATCCTGCACAGTCTGCGTGATCAGGGTGTCAAGGTCTACGTGGATGACTTCGGTACCGGGTACTCGTCCTTGACCTATCTGAAACGCTACCCCATCGATGGACTGAAGATCGACCGCAGCTTCGTCGACGGCATCGCCGATGATCCGGACGACCAGGCGATCGCCACCGCGGTCATTGGGGTGGCGCGCGCCCTCGGGGTTGCGGTGGTGGCGGAGGGTGTGGAGACCGAGGCGCAACGGGTCGAGCTGATGGCGCGCGGCTGTACCTTGGCCCAAGGGTTCCTGTTCCACGAGCCCATGACCGAGACGGCGCTCGCCGCACTCCTGGAGCGTCGGAGCTGATGGCTGATCCGCCGACCCAGGTCCCGGCACCCGCGTCGGAGCGCCTTACGGGTCCAGGTGTCGCAGCGCCGATCGCTCCCGCGCAGTGGCGGCTGGCGCTGGGGGGCGGGGCGCGCCGGGTCGCGGCCTGGCTGTTGTTTGCGGTGCCGCGGGTCCTGGGTGCCCTGGCCCTGTTCTCCGCGCTGATCGTCGGGGCGCTGCGCTGGATCGACCCGCCGGTGTCCTCGTTCATGGTGCGTCAGGCCCTGGCCGCCTGGCGTGCCGATCGGCAGGCGCCGGCGTATTACCATACCTGGGTCAGTTGGCGGCGGATCCCGCCAGTGCTGCCGCTGGCCGTCATCGCCGGGGAGGATCAGCGCTTTGCCGATCACCACGGGTTCGATCCGGTCGAAATCCGTGCCTCGCTGGCGGTATGGCGCCAGGGCCGGGGGCTGCGGGGTGCCAGTACCATCACTCAGCAGACGGCCAAGAATCTGTTCCTGTGGCCGGGGCGCAGTTGGCTACGTAAAGGACTGGAGGCCTGGTTCACGGCGCTGATCGAAGTCCTCTGGTCCAAGCAGCGCATCCTGGAGGTTTATCTCAATATCGTCCAGTTCAGTCCCAGCACCTATGGGGTGGGCGCGGCCAGCACGCGCTATTTCAAGCGGCCGGTCGAGGCGATCACGCTGAACGAGGCGGCCCTGCTCGCCGCCGTATTGCCGGCGCCGTCGGCCTTCCGGCTGGAGCGGCCCTCGGTGCGCCTGCAACGCCGGGCGGCCTGGATCGCCGATCAGGTTCCGCGGTTGGGTGGTCGCCGGTATCTGGGGCGCTTGTGATACAGGATTTGACGGAAATCGCCTGGACACGAACACAATCGTTGACAGAGCCGCCGGGATCATCGACTGACCTTACTTTCGATCCCGGCCAGGTAGAGTCTCAGAAGCTCCGGGCTGAGCGCGGCCAGGATCTTGCGCTGGCGGATGCCGGCGTCGTCGCCGGTGACCAGGGGGTGCAGCGCGCGGTAGGCGTCGCCCGCGGGGTCGGCGGGGGCCAACGCGGGCGGGACCGCGGCGGCGGTGCCGGGGTCCGCGATCAGGAGCCAGGCGGGGAAGTGGGCGGTTGTCAGGTCCAGGTCAGTGTCGTTGAATTGGCTCCAGAGCTGGAGCATCCGGGGGTCCGGCAGATCCTTGGCACTCAAGGCCCGCGCTGCCTCCGCGGGGTGTTCCCAGCACAGCACCGCCCAGTCCCGGCGGGCGGCGGCCAGGTCACCCGTGCGCCGACAGGCGTGCGCATGGTCGATGCGGTGTTGCGGCCGACGTTGCCAGTCAGGATCTGCTTCCAGGGATTGGCGGACCTGTGCGAATCGCCCGGCCCGCGCCCAGGCGGTGCTTGCGTGCAACCGGGGGGCGGCGGGGTCGAACGGATGCTGCGCCAGATCTTCCGCCAGGGTCACCCACAGCGGGGCCAGGAGGTCGCGTGCGCGATGTCCGAGCAGCGCCTGGGCTTCAGGCTCCAAGGCCTCCAGTTCCGGCAATCGTTCCGCGGCAGCGCGGGAGGGGAGATCCTCCACCGCCTGGATCAGGCGCAGATAGCGCGGCAGCTTGGCATGTTTCGGGTCCAGGGCCAGCAGCCGGGTCAGGGCGGTGTGGGCGGCGTCGATGCGGCGGCCGGCCAGTGCGGCGCGGACCGCATCCTCCAGAATCTGGAATTGATTGTCCTGGAACAGGTCCAGTTGAATACGGTTGGCTGGTCGCACGTATGCGTACGCGCAGCCCTGGGCCAGTTGGGTGTCCTGACCAATCGCGAGCATCCGCGGCGCCGCGCCCCAGGCAAGATGCACCAGCGATTCGGTAACCAGGCCCTGCGCGCCAGCGTAGCGGCTCGCCTGTGCCAGCAGCTCGCTGGCCGCGTTCGCCGGGACGCGCAGCACGCCTTCCAGGTGGGGCCTCAGGCCGAGCCGCCAGGCCTCGTAGTCGGCGTAGGCCAGCAGGTCGCAAGCGATCAGCAACTCCAGCGGGTCGAGCCGGCCCTGCTCCAGGAGTAACCGGTCCACCAGTGCGATCAGATCGTGCTTCGATAGCAATTGAGTCATGCTGAACGCGACCACCGCTGTCGGCGGGTGTCATCGGGTCCGTTGGTCATGTGCCGGATCCCTGGTCAGGCGGAAAGGCTGGCGTTGATGTCATCACGCGCCATCTGGATATAATTGCCTTGGATGAAATCGGCACGGCAACTCCAAACCTGGGTGACGGTCTGCTGGTCTTCGATCCCGGTCGCGACCACCAATGCCTTCTGTTCATGCAGTTGCTCGACCAGTGCGGTGAGGTCCTGGATATTGGTTTGGGCTAGGGTGTTGATCGACAGTTTGACCAGCGCCGCCCCCAGGTGTCCGACCAGTGCGATCTCCGAGGGTGAATTGGTGACATTGCCAAGACAGATGGGGATGCCCCCTTTGCGCAGGACCCCGAACAACACCTTGGTGATCTCGAGCGACGTGCGGACGTCGCGCAACTGAAACTGAAGGACCGGGCGAATCCGTTTCAAATCGCGGCTGATCAGTTGCTCGCGAAGCCAGGGCAGCCATTCTCTCGATCGTAACGTATCCATGGTCTGATGGACGAGGATGCGCAGCTCGGGGTGGCGGATACGGTGGTCATGAAGCGTCGTCAGGGCGTACTCCATGACCCAGCGATCGATGGCTGTCATCAGGCCGTGACGCTCGGCGATCGGGAAGAACTCGCGTGGCGGCAGCAGTTCCCCGTCGGGGGAGCGCAGACGCAGTTGGGCCTCGAAATAGATACCCTCCACTTTACCCAGGGCGACAATGGGCTGGAACAGGAGCACGAACCCCTCTGACTTGAGCGCAAGCTCGATCAATGTCTTCATCCGTTCCTCGGACCGGCCTTCCTGGGGCGCCCAGATCTCGACGCGGGCGCCGCCGTTCTGGCGCGCCTTGGCGCACGCCCGCTCGGCGCGGGCGAGCAGTGCCAGGGCGTCCTCCGGGGGCGGCTGGAACAGGCCGATGCCGACGCTGGTCGTGGTGACGACATTGGCCAGGCTCGGCGCCAGGCTGGCGTCGGCGGTGATCCGGCGCAGTTTCTCGCCCAGTCCGACCAGTGCAGCCTGGTCTTTGCGTTGCGTCAGAACGCCGTAGCTGAACTCGCCATAGCGGGTGGCGACGTCGTTCCCGGCCAGTTGGCGACCGAGCAGTTGCTCGATCTGCGCCAAGAGCTTGTCGAACGCGGAGAGTCCCAGTCGATCGATGAGTTGTTGGGGGGAGTCCAGTTCGATGATCAGGACGCCCGAGCCGGGTCCGCCGATGGCGCTGTCACGCACCCAACGCTCCAGGGTGCGAATGAAGAAATCCTTGTCCAGCAGGCGGGTGGGGGCGCCGCGTTTCGCAATGACCGCCCGGCGTTCGGGCAGCCAGCGGGCCATCCGGATACGGTGCTCGATGAACGCGATCAGGCGTTGACTGTTGACGGGTTTCGTAATGAATCCGTCGCTGCCGGCCAGCAAGGCGGCGATCTGCTTGTCGGCGTCGGTCTCGTTGGAGACCATCAGGATCGGCGTGTCATAGAACTGATCGTGGTCGCGGATGATCGCTGTCAGTTCGGCGCCGCTGGCGTGCGGCATATAGAGGTCCATGAGGATCAGGTCCGGGCGAAACTCGGCCAGCACGCTCAGGATCGCCAGCGGTTCGCCCAGGGTGCGCACCGTCATTCCGGCTTTGGTCAGCAGCATGGCGACATAGGTCGCCTGGGACTGCTCATCCTCGACGATCAAAATACGCAAGGGTTCATGACTGCCGCTGCCATAGGCTTGCAGCGTTTTGGCGGCCAACTCGGCGGGGTCCGGCGGCGCGAGGAAGAATGCTTTGGCCCCGGCGCGGACGGAGCGCAGCCGCGCATCGATCCCATCGGATTCGGCAATGCAGATCAGGGCCGGGCCAGGAGCCGCCGTGCCGAGCAGATTCGTCAAGAAGCCGGCGATATCGCTGTCTTGGGGCAGCATGCCCAGTTCCAGGATCAGCACCGCGGGCAGCCGATCGAGCGCCGCCGCGGCCAAGGCCGCGGCATGTTCAAAATGTTGAAGCGCTAACTGCTGCTCTTTGAGGCGCCGTCCCAAATCCTTGAGCGTGGAAGCATCGTGTCCGAGAAAATAGACAAGGTTGTTGACCGGTTCTGGGTTGCCGTTGGTCATCGCGTGTCTGCCTTGGTGCCGCTGGACTGTGAGAATAGCGAAAAACGTCCAAGCGCGTTGTGACGCCGTTGCAGTGACGCGTTTCCACCTGCCGGCTGGTTGGTTATGCGATCATTCCGGAACCTGACATGTGAGTCCCCGACATGCCTGATTTCCCCGTGACCCTCGCAGTTTACAACCTTCTCCCGGTCGTTCTGACCGGGGTCGCCCTGTGGTATCTCGCCCGCTACGTGGCGTCGCAGGACGCGGTGCACCACCCCCCGGCACTCGCCGGCGGCGCGCTCGTTCTGGCGGGTGGAGTGTCGAAGGCAGCCTGGAAGCTGATCGCCGCCGTCAGCGGGATCGACCTCGTCTGGCTGTCCAATGCGCTCTTCCCGTTGATGGCGCCCGGATTCGCCCTCCTGGCGGCTGCACTTTGGGGTGCGACCCGCCGCCGACCTGACCGTCCGCCGGACCCCCAGGCTGGACGGGGCCGCCCGCGCGCGTTGTGGTCCGCGGCGCTGGTGGTGATCGGCCTCGTATTTGCGGCCGCCGCGCTTCGTCAATGGGTGTTCGCCATCCCGCGGGGCTGGTTTCTGCCCTTGCTGCTGCTGGCGAGTCTGAGCAATCTGGCGGTGAGTGTCCTGCTGATCGGCACCTCCCTGCGACTGCGTCGGTGGTCGGTCGCGGCCTTGTTCGCCGTCAATCTGGCGATGATCTTCGCCCTGCAGCCGATCGCCATGGCCACCCCCAAGACCCTGGCCCTGCATTGGCTGGAGCAGTCGCTGACGGCGCTGGGGACCGGGTGTTTCGCCTTGGCGGCGTTCCTCCTGAACCGGATCGCGCGGGGCCACAGCAAGCGCCTGTCCAGGAAAACGTCGGTCGCAGGTCATGCTTCGGACTGAGCCAAACAGCATTGCGTCATGGCGGATCGCCCCGCCGGCCTCCGCCCTACACCGTGCCGCGGCGTCGGGCCGCGGCCTCCGCTAGTTGTTGCAGCATCGGCTCGGTATCGGCCCAGCTCACGCAGGCGTCGGTGACGCTCTGCCCATAGACCAGGCCGGTGACGGCATCGAGGTCCTGGCGTCCGCCGACCAGATGGCTCTCGATCATGGTGCCGATGATGCGGCCGTCGCCGCGCGCGATCTGGCCGGCCACGTCCCGGCAGACCTGGATCTGCTTCTCCGGCTTCTTGCGGCTGTTGGCGTGGCTGAAGTCGATCATGATCTTGGGGGTGAGACCCGCCTCGATGATCTGCTCAGCGGCGATGTTGACGCTTTCGGTATCGTAGTTGGGGCGGTGACCGCCGCGTAGGATGATGTGCGTGTCGGCGTTCCCGCCGGTGGTGAAGATCGCCGATTGCCCTTCCTTGGTGACCGACATGAACACATGGGGCCGGGCCGCGGCGTGGATCGCGTCGATGGCGACCTTCACATCCCCGTCGGTGCCGTTCTTGAAGCCGACCGGGCAGGACAACCCGGAGGCCAGTTCACGGTGGCCCTGGCTCTCGGTCGTGCGGGCGCCGATCGCTCCCCAACTCACCAGATCCGCGATGTATTGGGGGCTGATCAGGTCCAGGTATTCGGTTCCCGCCGGCATCCCCGACTCGGCCAGATCGAGCAGCAGCTTGCGGGCCAGGCACAGGCCCTTGTTGATCTCGAAGCTGCCGTCCAGGTTCGGATCATTGATCAACCCCTTCCACCCCACGGTGGTACGGGGTTTCTCGAAATAGACCCGCATGACGATCAGCAGGTCCGCGCTGAGTGCGTCGCGGACCGGCAGCAGGCGCTCGGCGTATTCCCGCGCCGCCTGGGTGTCGTGTACCGAGCAGGGCCCGACCACGACCAGCAGCCGGTCATCCTCCCCATGCAGAATGCGCTGAATCGCCCGGCGCGTCTCAAAGACCGTGTTGGAGGCCTGTTCCGATACGGGGTATTTCTCGTGAAGCGCCGCGGGAGAACTCACCTGGGTGATCGCGCGAATGCGCAGGTCGTCTGTCTGATGTCGCATGAGGGGGTGGACCGGAATCCCTGGAAAAACGAAAGCGGATAAGTATAGACTAAGATCGTGCCGACGCGTTCCAGGTGACCGGTTATTCTTGAGTTGATTGCGCTGGATCAAGGCCGCTTGCCCGACAAACTGACCGGGATCATGATCGAGCGGGTCGACTTGTCCCGGATCATCCGCGCAACGGCGGACGCCTCAACCCGGCAGGGTGCGCGCATTGATGCACTCGATGGCGGGTCCGAAGCGCCCGTGGCGTACCCGCATGATGCCGGCATAATCGATCCGCATCCGGTACCAGCGCTCGGCGTCGGCGCGCAGCAGATGGCCCACCAGGGCGCGCATGACCCCGGAGTGGCAGACGATCAGCAGGTGGCGTCCCGGATGGGCGGCGACCTGCCGGTCGTAGGCCGGGGCGATGCGTGCCGCAAAGGCCTCGAGTGATTCGCCGCCCGGTGGGCGGCGGGCGACCGGGTTCTGATACATCGCCGTGTAGGCCGCACCCTCGGTCGCCGCCACCTCGGCATGGGTGCGGCCCTCCCAGGTGCCCATGCCGATCTCGATCAGCGCGGGTTCGACGGCGAGCGGCAACCCATGGCGCCCGGCCAGTTCCTGAGCGAAAGGGTAGCAGCGTGCCATAGGCGAACTGATCACCTGGTCCCAGGGGTGGGCGTCACCGAGCGCGGCGCGCAGTTGGGCCCAGCCGGTGGCGGACAGCGCGTCGTTGGCGCCATTGCCGCGGAAGCGCGGGCCGCCCACCGGTTCACCGTGGCGGATCAGGTCGATGAGTGTCTCGGGCATGGGGCTTAGGCGATTTCCGGGAAAGATTCTACCAACAGATAGGGGTGACATGTAGGTGCGACATGTAGGTGCGACATGTAGGTGCGACATGTAGGTGCGACATGTAGGTGCGACTTCAGTCGCACCGATTCGTACTCAGGTGCGACTAAAGTCGCACCTACACTGACCGGTATCCAAATTGTCGGAAATCACCTTAAGTGCTGCGGGTTGGGGCAAGGTGCCGCGCGATCGGCCGCGCCGCCTGATCCTTGGGCTGGTGGTCCCCTTGGCCATGCGGTGTCGGCGCGACGCTGCCGTCATGTCGGCAGGATACCGCAACGACGCCCCTGTGCGATGATGAAAACATGACCGGCGTGACCTGATCGCGCTGCTGGACGTGATAAAGGAGCCTGAATGATGCGCCGTCGAGCCTTCGTTGCCATCCTGCTCTGCGCCTGGTTGCTGACTGCCTGCGAGCGGATGCCGACGCCGACGCCCATCCCGCCCGACGCGATCGTGGTGGCGTTCGGCGACAGCGTCACCTCTGGGATCGGCGCCGCGGCGGGGGAGGACTGGCCCAGTCGGTTGGCTGGGCTCAGCGGCTGGACGGTCGTCAACGCCGGGGTCCCCGGCGATACAGCCGAGAGTGCACGAGACCGCATCGAAGCGGTGCTCACCAAGCACCAACCGGCCCTGGTCGTCATCGAAATCGGCGGCAATGACTTCCTGCAACGGCGACCACAGGCCGCCGTCAAAGACGATGTGCGCCGCATCATCCAGTCCGTGAGGCAGAGCGGCGCGCAAGCCGTGCTCGTGGCGGTGCCGCAATTCTCGCTGCTCGGGATCCTGTCCGGCGCCAAGCGCGACGCGCCGATTTACCGGGAGTTGGCGCAGGAAGAAGGTGTTCCGCTCGTCGAGGCGGTGTTCTCGGAGATCTTGAGCCGACCGGAGCTCTGTGCCGACCAGATCCATCCGAATGCCGAGGGCTATCGGACGATGGCGGCGACGATCTATGCCTTTCTCGCCCAGACGCCCAAGGGCGCTGACTAATCGGTGGTTTTCTGCATCACCGCACGGACATCGGGGCGCGGCAGCGAATGGCGCGCTATCCTATATCAATGGTCGGGAAATGCACCCGCCGGCCAAACTCAGGCCAGCAGTTCCAGATTTGCGGGCCTTCCGCGACCCTGACATCGGTCGAGCCGAGACGAACACGGGAAGAAGATCACCAAAGCGTGATCCAAATCACGGTTTCAACACCCTTTCGTGTCTATACTAATGAGGGCCTGAGTTTCCGATGCGTCGTGTTGGCTTTCATAGCGTCTGGTTGGGTCTTGGTCCCTGACGTTCCGACCACGTGAGTCCTCAGGAACCGACTAGCACTGCCGTCCGGAGTCGGAATCAGGCAGCGCGGCGCTCCGCGCTACGACGACTAGGTAGGATGTTTGGGTGTTGGACTGCATTCAGTCTAATGCCCAAGCATCCTAGTGCAATCTGAGTTGTTAAAGTCCTAATGCAGTCTTGGGCGTTAGCATCCTAATGCAACCTAGAACACGTGAGGCTCCATCAAGAGGACATGCTTTTGTGAAAGTACTTGAAGAAGCTTTTCTCAGGTTACATGAGCGATACTGTAAAATTCTAGAAACCTACTATCCGGCTCATGGAAGCACAGGTTTCACAGAGCGAAACCTTACCAACAATTTTGTAATCGCTCTTGAAAATGTCTTAGGTGCAAATTCTATATGTTGGTTTGAGGCACCAATCGACATCGATCGCAGGAAGCACATTGATGCAGTGGTGTTCGATTTAGGGGGTAAGCGTAATTTTATGATTGAATCAAAAAGATTTTCAAATCCAGAACAGAAGATCGCCGAAGCAAGAAAAGACATTGAACGATTAAAGACTCCGCGACATTTTGATCTTGTAGAGAAGAATCTACGCGGTATTAGCATCGAAGAAAGATATGCGGTTCTTTTGGCAGACGTTTGGAGGGAAAACGCAAGAAAGGAGAGTATCTACAATACTTGGCCTAATAGCGTATACCAAGACGCTTGTTGGTCAAAGACCTTGAAATTTGATGGCGTAAGAAATTATAGTTTATTGATTTTGGCGGTTAAATTATAAAGAGAAAAAGGGGTCAGTGCGGAATGGCACTGACTTAAGCCGAGGCATCTATAAATCAGCGGGTTACAGGCAGTGCGACAAGCAGTCACTTGAGGTCAGGCAGCCTTTTCTGCGGTGTTTCCTGGCATCGGCCCAGTCCGCAACCGTTTTTCGCTGACTTCGCGCCATCGCAACCGATGGTTTCTATGAGGCTAACGCCTTAAGTCAGTGCCATTCGAGCCTGGCCCCTTTTTGCACATGGCCCCTTTTTGCACAATCAAACGATTCTCAGGTGATCTGGAGACGAGAGACGAAATCAATGGGCATCGATAGACTAATTGAAAAAGGCAATAAATGCTCTGAAAATAGAGAATCTATTCCCGGTGCGCCACTTTGGCATATGGGCAAAGTTGCATTATTTGCGTCAGAAAAGAGCTTTCACCTTTTGCAGAATACTATTGATTATTTGACATGCAAGAGTAGAGCAGGTAAGTCATTCGCTGATGACGAAAAAGAATTTATGAAGGAAATTTTCGAGGCGTTATGGTGGGGTGGCAAGTATCACGGTTTCCCTGAGGCGGCGCAACTCGCAAACCATTATGTAAACGGCGAGGGAGAACCTAAAAAACTGGACCCGGATGTCTATAAAACTTCGGTAATTGTTCAGGATGTGATGGCGGCAATTAAGAACTACATCCGAGACAGTTTCCCGAATGATAAGCGCATATTTATTATGAAAAGCTCTTCACCGAGTTTTCTTTTCTCTGGTTATGCAAAAGAATTAAAACAGGGGAAAAGACAAGTAAATAAAGAGGGCTATCTTCAGCATTCGGGGACTTTATTAAAGGAGCAGTCTAATGGTCGATTGAAAAACACGGACCATAGATTTTTCTTAGACGTCATTGCCACAAAGGAAGGCGAATCATTTCTATCGAAATGGAAGGTTGATAGTTACTATGATTTTGCGGACTTTCAGAAAAATGATGTGACGGATGTTCCGTTGGCCAAAGGCATGGTTCTGAGGTTGCCCGACGGTTTGTCACACTATCTTACGAAAATTGGAGTTGCCAAAGAGTTTAAGTATGGCGCTGAATGGGAGGAGAAATGGCACTAGCTCACAGAACCACGATGATTTGGCTGGTTTCAATATATATAAGCCTATTATCTGCGTGTTCGAGGGACTGTTTTGTAGCTGACACCTATGACGAGATACGCGATTCAAGGTTAAGCAGCAAGCACTTGTATCTCTACATAAGAACTACCGGCTTCAACGAAAAAGAGTCTCTTTTCCAGCTTTACTCTATACAGCCAGTGTTTGATGAATGCGGCATACCATCAGTAGAACCGGTCGCAGAAGAGCACGTTGATACTAGCGCGGGCAATGTTGACAAATTAATAATAGACAAGAACCGCATCATTCTAGTTTATTCCAAGAATACAAAGACGAGCTTGAACAAAGTATCGCTAGAATTGCGTTAAATTTATCAACTGAGATTTCCGGGGGCTGTGGGAACGCGCGGAGAAGGGGTCACGCGGAGAAGGCGGAGAAGGGTCTTGTAATCACCCATGTGTGAATGGAAGACCCGACTGAGTTCCGGGGACAGTTTACTTAATTCCGGGGGTAATAGGGGACAGTGCGGCCTGGCAAGGCCGCGTGTTCTAGCGGGTGAAAGTCCCGCCTGGGTCATCGTGAGCCGCGAGCCCAGTATCGAGCCTTGCGGCGTAGCCGGTAACGGACGCGTCGATGCTTCGGC
>Ga0247842_10006361_pt1 | contig 13380 bp, 14 predicted proteins | sample LaCruzMarch2015__3_FD_192411 | JGI IMG/M metagenome (GOLD analysis project Ga0247842, IMG submission 192411) | Freshwater microbial communities from meromictic Lake La Cruz, Castile-La Mancha, Spain - LaCruzMarch2015_19m | ecosystem: Environmental > Aquatic > Freshwater > Lake | place: Spain...
TTTGCCGGCTGAATTGACCGGCGGTTTAAACAGCTTAGCCATTAGGTTGCCGGATAATGATTTTTTAACCAAAATAATTAATGGGGCCGGTTTTCCGATTGTATCTACCAGCTTGAATAAAAAAGGAGAAAAGCCGCTTACTAACGCGCAAAATTTAGAAAAACATTTTAAATATCTGCCGGACTTAGTGATTGACGCGGGTGAATGCAAAAGAACCAAACCATCAAGACTGGTGGATATAAGAGATATTAATGATATTAAAATTATTAGAAAATAATTTTTAAATTAAGGAAGTGGATTCCCGCCTGCGCGGGAATGACAAACGACTATGCTCATAGATACCCACGCCCATGTTAATTTTAGCGCTTTTAAAGACGACGCCGATGAGGTGATACGCCGTTCTTTGGCTAATGACACCTGGATGATTTTAGTTGGTTCGGAAACAAAAACTTCTAAGCGAGCTTTAGAATACGCTAACAAATATGAAAAAGGGGTTTATGCCGCGGTTGGTTTGCATCCCATGCATACTCATGCCCAAAAAGCTTCTGGTGATGATTATGATTTTACAACCAAAGGAGAAGATTTTAGCTATGATGTTTACGAAAAATTAGCTCAATTTAAAAAGGTGGTGGCGGTGGGCGAAATCGGTTTGGATTATTACAATATTGATATTACTGCCGACGCGGCCGCGGTTAAGCAGAAACAAAAAGAAATTTTTAAAGAGCAGCTTAGGCTGGCGAATAATTTAAATTTGCCGGCTATCATTCATTGCCGCCAGGCGCACGACGATATGCTAGAAATTTTAAAAACTTTTAAAAAAGATTATAAGGCTAGTTTGCCTAAAGATAAATTCTGGGGCGTAATGCATTGTTTTTCCGGAGACGAAGAATTGGCCTGGCAATATTTTGGTTTAGGCCTAAATATCTCGTTTACCGGTTTGATAACTTTTTCCGCCAAATGGGATGATTTAATTCGCCGTATACCCAATGATAAATTTATGGTTGAGACTGATTGCCCCTATATGACGCCGGAACCTTTCAGAGGGCAGCGCAATGAGCCGGTTTTAGTGAAAAAAGTAGCTGAGAGAATGGCGGAAATTAAAAATTTGAGCTATGAGAGAATAGCTGAAATTAGCACAAATAATGCCAGAAAGTTTTTTAATATTTAATTTTTAGCAGGGTTGACTGTTTTTGTTTTTTGCGGTATAAAAGAAGTGGGCAGCTGTGCATAAACAGCAATAATTCAAGGACGATGCCGCCCTTGTTTATTTTTTATATTATCCGCCAATATGCAGCCGGACAAGCAGACTACCAACAATCAAAAATCCTGGTTACTGCCAACCATAACTCTGTTTTTTCGTTTTTCAGCTTGGATTGTTTTTCCGCTTGTTGCAGGCTCGTATCTCGGGCAATGGTTAGATCAAAAATATAACAAAGAGCCTTGGTTGCTTCTGGCTTCGGTCGGCGCGGCTTTTATTATCTCTTTGGCCGGTTTAGTCAGGGAGGCCTTTAAAGAATATAAACGCCTTGAAAAGCCCGGGCCAAACATCAACAAAAATAATGATAGAACAAGCGGTAACAACCCAAACTGAAATTGTCTATGAGAATACAATTTTTGCCGAACCAATTTTTCATATTGGCGGTTTTAGTGTTACTAATTCTTTGCTGACCTCTTGGATCGCGGTCGTTATTATATTAATAATAAGTTTTAAAATAAAAAATAAGGTTAACTTAGTGCCTCGCGGTTTGCAGAACGCCATGGAAGCTTTAATTGAATTTTTTCTTGATTTATTTGATTCAATTACCGGTTCGCGTGAAAAATCCGCTAAATTTTTTCCTTTTGTTTTTTCTTTTTTTCTATTTATTATCATTTGCAACCTAATGGGGCTATTGCCCGGAGTCGGAACAATCGGACAAGTAGTGGCGGAGGGCGGGCATAAAGTATTTGTGCCGTATTTGCGCGGAGGCACAGCCGATCTTAATGCCACGCTAGCTTTGGCAATAATCGGCGTAGTCGCCAGCCATATTTTTAGCGTAATAAGTCTTGGCTTTTGGAAATATTTTAATAAATTTGTAAATATTAAAGCTTTTTTAGAAATTCCGAGGAAAATAAAGAATGACCCGGCCATTATTTTAGTTAACCCAATTAAATTTTTAGTCGGCCTGATGGAAATAATCAGCGAGCTGGCCAAAATCGCCAGTTTGTCATTTAGGTTGTTCGGCAATGTATTTGCCGGAGAAGTTCTATTGGCTTCAATGTCGGCTATGCTTGCTTTCGGCTTACCGCTGCCCTTTATGTTTCTCGAGGTTATGGTTGGCGTAATTCAGGCTTTGATATTTGCCATTTTGATATTATCATATTTATCAATGATGAGCGTTGAAGAAGAGCATTAATTAAAATTTAAAAATTAATAAAATAAATTTATGGAAAATGTCATGTTAGCCAAAGCCTTGGCTATCGGTATCGGCGCGATTGGCCCCGGTATCGGAGTCGGTTTAATCGGCGCCAAAGCGCTAGAAGCAACCGGACGCAACCCGGAAGCTTTCGGTAAAATTTTATCTATTATGTTTTTAGCGATTGCTTTCGCGGAAGCTATTGCTATTTACGCCCTGGTTATTTCTTTCAGCATAAAATAATAGTTTGGCGCATTGTTCCGTTCATCAGCTTTAATTTTGGCGGACGGAGCAGTTGCTAGATTATTAAGTTAAAAATATGGATTCAATTATTGAAACATTTCATTTGGATTTAAAACTATTGGTTGCCCAAGCGGTTAATTTCGCCATAGTTTTTGCCGTGCTCTATTGGTTTGTGGTTAAGCCTCTGGCTAAAATCATGGCCGAGCGCAGCCAAAAAATCGAGAAAAGCCTTCTAGACGCCAAAAAAGTTGAAGAAAAATTAGCCGAGACGCAGAAAGAATTTAATAAAATTGTAAGCGAAGCCAAAAAACAGGCTAATTTAATTTTAGAAAAAGCGGCCGGTGACGCGGATATTAAAAAGCAAGCCGAGATTAGCCGCGCCAAAGAAGAAATTGGCCAAATTATTAATCAGGAAAAACAGAAAATGCAGACTGAAAAAGCGGCCACGCTGAAAGAAATTAAAAAGGAAGTGGCCGATTTAATTATCGCCACAGTGGAAAAGATTCTGGGGGATAAAGTTGACGCTAAAAAAGACGGAGAGATTATAAAAAAAATAATAAGTAAACAATAAAAATGAAAATTACGGCAAAACAATACGCTTTAAGTTTATATGAAGCAGTTGACGGACAAAGCGCCGTTAAAGTTAAGGCTGTTATTGAAAAATTCGTTAAACTTTTGGCCGGGAAAAATCAATTGTCTAAAGCGGAGAAAATTATAGCGGAATTTATAAAAATTTGGAATGACAGGCACGGTATCGTGGAAGCGCTAGCTATAAGCGCCAAGGGATTAGATAAAGAAGCGGTTAAACTATTAAAAAATTATATTGTTAAACTGTCCGGCGCGAAGGAAGTGGTGTTAAGCCAGGAGACTAATAAAGATATTCTGGGCGGGGTGATAATCAAATATGGCGATAGGGTAATGGATGGAAGCCTAAGGACTAGCTTAGAAGAGTTAAAAAATAGAATGATTAAATAATTTTTAATTTTCAATTTATAATATGAGCACTACAAAAGATTTTATCGTTGAACAGCTTAAAGAGCAGATTACTAATTTTAAAGCCGGGGTTAAGCATGAAACTGTCGGCCGGGTAATGGAAATCGGCGACGGCATCGCCCGCATCGAAGGCATTTCTGAAGTTATGATGTCGGAGATGTTGGAATTTAAAGCCGCTAGCGGTTCGGTTTACGGCATGGCTTTAAATTTAGAAGAAGACCGCGTTGGGGCGATTATTTTAGGCGATTATCTCGGCATTAAAGAGGGTGATGAAGTTAGATGCTTAAATAAAATTTTAGAAGTACCGGTTGGCGATGGTGTAATCGGCCGCGTGGTTAATCCTTTGGGCGCGCCGTTAGACGGCAAGGGTGATATACAGGCAGATAAGTTTTATCCGGTGGAAAAAATTGCTCCGGGCGTAATTACCCGTGAGTCAGTTAAACAGCCGGTGCAAACCGGTATTAAGGCTATTGATGCTATTATACCAATCGGCCGCGGCCAAAGGGAATTGATTATCGGCGACCGCCAGATTGGTAAAAGCGCTATTGCCATTGATGCTATCATTAATCAAAAAGGCCAGAATATGAAATGTATTTATGTGGCCATCGGACAGAAAGAATCAAAAGTAGCGAGTGTAGTTGCCAAACTTGAACAATCAGGCGCGCTTGAATATACAACCGTGGTTTTAGCCGGTGCCAGCGACCCGGCCTCTTTGCTTTATGTCGCGCCTTATGCCGGCTGTGCTATGGCCGAATACTTTTTGGATAAAGGTGAAGATGTTTTAATAGTTTATGATGATTTATCAAAACACGCGGTCGCTTATCGTGAAATTTCATTGTTGCTGCGCCGTCCGCCGGGGCGCGAGGCTTATCCGGGCGATGTTTTTTATCTGCATTCCAGGCTTTTAGAGCGCGCTTGTAAATTAAGCCAGAAATTCGGCGGCGGTTCGATTACAGCTTTACCTATTATTGAAACTCAATCAGGAGATATGTCGGCCTATATTCCGACTAACGTTATTTCCATTACCGACGGCCAAATTTATTTAATACCCGAGTTGTTTTATCAAGGCAGCCGTCCGGCCGTGGATGCCGGCCTGTCAGTTTCCCGCGTGGGCTCAAGCGCTCAAATTAAAGCCATGAAAAAAGTGGCCGGTAAAATGAAGCTTGAAGCCGCCCAGTTTAGGGAGCTGGCCGCTTTCGCCCAATTCGGTTCAGAATTAGATAAAGATACTCAGGCCAAGCTGGAACGAGGGAAAAGACTACAGGAAATATTTAAGCAAGGCCAGTATTCACCGGTCTCGGTAGCTAATCAGATTTTTATCTTTTTTGCCTTAATTAACGGCTTGGTTGATGATGTGCCGGTTGATAAAATTTCTGATTTTGAATTAGGCTTGTATAGATACGCGGCCTCTTCGGGAGCAAAAATTTTAAAAGAAATTGCGGAGAAAAAAGATTTAAACGAGAAGCTGGAAGCGGAGATGAAAAGTTTGATTAATGATTATAAGTCCAGTTTGGAATATTTAATAAAGTAATGCTTATCGTCATTCTGGAGCGTAGCGAAGCGATAGAATCTCGAGACCCTATCGCTTCACGAGTTTATCCTCGCGAGAGTTTCGCTCCAGGGTGACAAATTTTACATGCCATCAGCGCGAGATATAAAAAACAGAATAAAATCAATTAGTAATACTAAAAAAATTACTAAGGCCATGGAAATGGTGGCGGCATCGAAAATGCGCAAAGCGGTTGAAGCCGTGCTTAGAACCAGAACTTATGCCAATTTAAGCTGGCTGACGGTTTTAAATTTATCAGAGTCCATGAATGGCAAGAGCGAAATATTACATCAGCTTTTGACTCCGAGGAAAGAAATTAAAAAAGTCGGCATTATTCTAATTACTTCTAACCGAGGATTATGCGGCGGTTTTAACGCGGCAATTATTAATAAAGTGCATGAGTCAATTAAAAAATATCAAAAAATAGGCGAAGAAGTTGTAGTGGAAGCTGAATTTGTTTTAATTGGTAAAAAGGGCGCGGCCATACATCATCGCGGCCATACGATTGTAGCTGATTTTCCCAAACTTGATTTAGCCAGCGAGGTAAATGAAATTGTGCCGGTGGCCAATTTAATTATTGGTGAATATTTAAGCGGAAAATACGACAAGGTAATGGTGGCTTACACGGATTTTATCAGCTCAAGTAAGCAAATTCCCAGAGTTAAGCAAATTTTACCTATAGAAATTGACCAAGCCGATGAATATTTAGGCATTGTCGGACAAGACACCAGGCTTGGTTTGGATAAGGAATTTATTGAAGATAAAGAGGAAAAATATTTACGCAGCGGGAAATTCAGCTATGAATACACTTTTGAACCCAGCCCGGAAGAAGTTTTAAATGATATGTTGCCGCGCTTAATTGAAATTCAGCTTTATCAGGCGTTGCTTGAATCCAACGCCTCCGAGCATTCGGCGCGCATGGCCGCCATGCATCAGGCGACCGAGGCGGCCGGAGATATGGTAAGCGAATTGACCTTGTCATTTAATAAAGCCAGGCAAGCCAGCATTACGTCGGAAATAGCGGAAATTTCGGCCGGCGCCAATGCGTTGGCGGAATAATATTGAGCGTCATTCTGGAGCGAAGCGATAGAATCTTGTTAGTTAAGAAAAAACGAGATGCTATCGCTACGCCCCGGCATGACAGAAATAAGTAAATGTTCTTTAAATAAAAAAGAGGCCAAAACTTCGTGAAAATATTTTGGCCATTAGATTTACATTTCAAGATGCAAATTTAGTAAGGTGGAAATTTTTGTCAGCTCAGCGCCCTTTGGTGCAGGCGATGTACTTAATGCCCGAATCCCAGTTTTTATTCCTTGATGGTTGAATATGTCACAATTTACGGCTATTGCTTCCTCTTTTTTTACGGCAGACGAAGGAATGATGGTGCACGAAAACAAATTACACCGTTTATGTATTTGTTTTTCCGTAAAAATAATAAAGAGTTTATCTTCGCCGTCGCGGCAATAAATAATTCCACTTTTTTCCGCAACTTTTAACAGTATAATTACGTGCATTTTTCTCCCCCTTAATGCAGATTTATTTTAAAAATTTATATAATTTTAAATAATATAATATAATTAATAATTTGTCAATAATATGAGTGAAAAATTACAAAAAACAGGAACGGTCAAGCAAGTCATCGGTGCGGTAGTTGATGTTTATTTTGCCGGCGATTTGCCGGAAATTTATAATGCCTTGGAAATTAATAACCATGGCCAGAAGTTAATCTTAGAAACCCAGCAGCACTTAGGCGGCAATATGGTCAGAACAATCGCCATGGGAACGACCGATGGGCTTAAGCGCGGCGATAAAGTTATTAACACCGGAGATAATATTACCGTACCGGTAGGCGAGGAAACTTTGGGTAGAATTTTTAATGTTTTAGGCGAGCCGGTTGACGGCGGCGAGCCGGCTAAAACTAAAAAACGCTATCCGATTCATCGGCCGGCTCCAAAATTCGTTGAACAATCAACTAAGACCGAAGTTTTAGAAACTGGCATTAAAGTTATTGATTTAATCTGCCCGATTTTAAAAGGCGGAAAAGTCGGACTATTTGGTGGCGCCGGAGTCGGTAAAACAGTGGTAATTCAGGAATTAATAAATAATATTGCAAAAGCGCATGGCGGCGTTTCCGTGTTCGCCGGAGTGGGCGAAAGAACGCGCGAAGGCAATGATCTTTATCATGAAATGAAATCGGCTAAGGTTATAGATAAGCTAGCCATGGTCTTCGGCCAGATGAATGAACCACCGGGAGCCAGAGCTCGCGTAGCTTTATCAGGCTTGTCTATCGCCGAATATTTCCGCGATGAAAAAAACAAAGATGTTTTATTATTTATAGATAATATTTTTAGGTTTACTCAGGCCGGCTCGGAAGTATCAGCCTTGCTCGGGCGCATGCCGAGCGCTGTGGGTTATCAGCCGACCTTAGCTACGGAAATGGGCGAGCTCCAAGAGCGCATTACTTCAACCGACAAAGGTTCAATTACTTCCATTCAGGCGGTTTATGTGCCGGCTGACGATTTAACCGATCCGGCGCCGGCCACGACTTTCGGGCACCTTGATTCTACCGTGGTTTTGTCGCGCGGTTTGTCAGAATTAGGCATCTATCCGGCTGTTGACCCGCTAGATTCTTCGTCGGTTATTCTAGACCCGAAGATAGTCGGGCAAGACCATTATAATATTGCCCGAGGCGTGCAAAAGGTATTGCAAAGATACAAAGATTTACAGGATATTATCGCAATTTTAGGCATGGAAGAATTATCGGCCGAAGATAAAATTACGGTTTCCCGCGCCAGAAAAATACAGAGATTTTTATCTCAGCCGTTTGCCGTGGCCGAAACTTTTACCGGCCATCCGGGGAAATATGTTAAATTGTCCGATACGATTCGCGCTTTTAAGGAAATTTTAGCCGGTGATCATGACGCTAAAAGCGAAGGCGATTTTTATATGAAAGGCGGAATTGAGGATGTTGGAAAGTAAATTTCTAATTTCTAAACAATTTCCAATGATTCAATGACTAAATTTCTCAAACGATTTAATTGAAAATTAAAACATTAAATCATTGTTTGAAAATTGAAAATTAGAAATTGAAAATTTATTATGAATAACAAATACATAAAATTTGAGATAGTTACTCCAGAAAGAGTTGTGTTAAAAGAGGAAATTACCCAAATCACTCTGCCGACTAAAGCCGGGGAAATTACGGTTTTACCTGATCATATTCCTTTGGTATCAAGTTTGGTGCCGGGCGTGATTCATATTAAAAAAAGAAATGGCCAAGATGATATTATGTCAATTTCCGGAGGTTTTTTAGAAGTTTCAAAAGATAAGGTGGTAATTTTAGCGGACACGGCTGAGCGAGCCGAAGAGCTTGATATGGGTCGGGTGGAAGAAGCCCACAGAAGAGCCGCTGAGCTTAAAGAAAAAGCGCGCCGAGGCGAAAATATTGATTTCGTTGAAGTCAATGCCGCGATTGAACGCGAGTTGGCTAGAACTAAAGCCATAAAAAGATGGCGCAAAATTAAAAACATATAATAATCATTTATTATGCCACATCATTGTAAGGCAGCGTTAATTACCTGTGAAGATTTTCGTCTGCACCAAAGAGCCGGCGGCAAAAATTTTGTCGCTGAATTTATAAAAAATTTAAATTGCGATTGCGATTTAATTACCCGGGGAGGGGGAGTGCAGGATTTAGTCAGGCCGGCCTGCGAAGGCTATGAAAAGTGCCTGCTTAAAGATTTAAACGTGTCAACGGCTCTGCATCGGGCTGATACAATACATCTTATCAACCATGAAGATTGCGGGGCTTATAGCCAGCAAAAATTTTTTTCACGAGAAGAAGAATTAAAAAAACATCACGATGATTTAAAAAAAGCCAAAGAAATTATTAATAATAAATTTCCCGGTAAAAAAGTTTTACTTTATTTTGCCGAGTTAGAACCAGGCGCTGATGATATTTTTGTTGTTAAGGAAATATAATTTATATAAATTATATAAATTCATGGGCAAAAGTTCGTGATTTTATTTAATTTTAGAGGAAAATGCGGCAAATCTTGACAATCGTTATCAGTACGGCTAAAATACTATAACGGTTAGCACTCTAGCTACGTAAGTGCTAAAATATAAATTTAATAATTAATAAACTAATATGAAATTAAAACCTTTACATGACCATGTTATTGTTAAACCAATAACTGAAGATGAAATTACCAAGTCAGGTATAGTTTTACCCGATACCATAGATAAAGAAAAGCCGGAAAAAGGCGAAGTCGTCGCTGTGGGCAGCGGCAAGTTATTGGATAACGGCCAGAGAGCGGCTATGAGTATCAGAGTTGGCGACAAAGTTATGTTTAAAAAATATTCTCCGGACGAAATAAAAGTTGACGGCGTGGAATATTTAATTATCAGTGAAAGCGATATTTTAGGAATATTAGAATAATTAATTTTAACTTTTATTGTGAAACTTGCGTGAATGTGAATGTCAATCTATGTATGAAATAAATGTTCGTGAGATTGCTTCGTCGCTACGCTCCTCGCAATGACAAAAATCAATATGGCAAAACAAATTATTTATGATGAAAAAGCCAGAGGCGCTTTAAAAAGAGGCGTTGACCAGCTAGCCAACGCGGTAAAAGTCACGCTCGGGCCTAAGGGGCGGAACGTGGTAATTGAAAAAAGCTATGGCGGACCGACTATTACTAAAGACGGTGTTACCGTGGCTAAAGAAATTGAGTTGGAAGACAAGTTTGAAAATATCGGTGCCGCTTTAGTTAAAGAAGTAGCTTCAAAAACCAATGATGTGGCCGGCGACGGCACGACTACGGCCACGATTTTAGCTCAAGCCATGATTGCCGAAGGCTTAAAAATGGTGTCTAGCGGCATTAGCCCGATTGATTTAAGAAAAGGCATTGAAGAAAAAGTTGCGCTAATCGTGGCCAATTTAAAAAAGATGAGCAAAACCATTTCTACTAAAGCGGAAATCGCTCAAGTAGCTTCAATTTCCGCCAACGACCAGGAAATCGGCAACATTATTGCCGAAGCCATGGAAGCGGTGGGCAAAGAAGGCGTCATCACCGTGGAAGAGGGGCAAACCTTCGGCGTGATTAAAGAAGTGGTTGAAGGCATGCAATTTGATAAAGGCTATGTTTCCGGTTATATGGTAACTAATACCGAAACCATGAAAGCTGAGTTTAATGAGCCATATATTTTGATTACGGATAAAAAAATCGCTTCCATCCAGGAAATTCTGCCGCTACTTGAAAAAATGGCGCAGTCAGGCAAAAAAGATTTAGTGATTATCGCCGATGAAATAGAAGGCGAAGCTTTAGCTACTTTTGTGGTTAATAAACTGCGCGGCACATTTAATGTTTTAGGCATTAAAGCGCCTGGTTTCGGCGACCGCCGGAAAGCCATGCTGGAAGATATTGCTATTTTAACCGGCGGTAAATTTGTTACCGAAGAAGTTGGTTTAAAACTGGAAAAAGCCGAGATTGCCGACTTAGGCAGCGCGCGAAAAGTTGTGGCGTCAAAAGAAGATACGGTCATCGTTGAGGGCAAGGGCGGCGCTGAGGCGATAAAAAATCGCGTGGCGCAAATCAGGAAAGAATTAGAAATGACCGACTCTGATTATGATAAAGAAAAATTGCAGGAACGGCTGGCTAAATTATCCGGCGGCGTGGCGGTTATAAAAGTTGGCGCGGCCACGGAAACCGAAATGAAAGAAAAGAAAGACCGCATTGAAGATGCTTTAAACGCGACTCGCGCGGCCGTGGCCGAAGGCGTAGTGGCGGGCGGCGGCTTAGCCTTAGCGCAGGCTGGCAATGCTTTTAATGAGTTAACTGATAAAAAAGAAGATACGCCCGGCGCGCGCTTGGTGGATACGGCGATTTTAGAACCGATTAAGCAAATCGCGGCTAATGCCGGGAAAGACGGCTCTCTGGTGCTATATAATATTATGAAAGAATATAAAACCGGCAATAAAAATTTAGGCTATAATGCCATGACCGATAAATTTGAAGATATGTTTACGGCCGGCATCGTTGACCCGACTAAAGTTGTGCGTTCAGCTTTAGAGCACGCGGCCAGCGCGGCTATTATGTTCTTAACCACTGAAGCGGTAATTGCGGAAAAGCCGGAAAAGAAAGACTGCGGACATGGCGGCGGCGGTATGCCGGGCGGCATGAGCGGCATGGACCCGTCGATGATGGGGATGTAGAAATATTTATAATATATAAAATAGGATAGTGGGCTCCGCTGTCCTATTTTTTTGCGGAAAATTTAGTTTGCTCTAATCTCAGCAATGTTTTATAATAATCATATGGAAATGAATAAACGGCCAATCAATATAAATGTTACCAGCGGAACAATAATTAAAACTATTGCTATTTTTGTTTTGTTCTATTTCTTATATTTGGTTAGCGATATTTTAATTTTATTTTTTGTCTCATTGGTATTTTCCAGCGCCCTTGACCCTTGGGTTGATAAACTTAAAAAAAAGAAAATTCCTCGTTCGGCCAGCGTTTTAATGTTATATTTTGTAGTTTTTTCCGTTTTGGGCGCGACCTTATATTTAATAGTTCCGCCGATTATTAATGAAATTAATAGTATTTCAAATAATTTTCCCAGTTATTTTGAGTCTATTTCTTCAAAGTTCAGCATATTAAAAGATTATTCATTAAAATATGGTTTATTAGATAATACCAAGAGTTCTTTTGATGTTGTTACCGGGTATTTACAAAATACGGCCTCCGGAGTTTTTTTCACTTTATTTAATATTTTTGGCGGAATTTTTTCTTTTGTTTTAATTTTAGTTTTAACATTTTATATGGTAGTTGAAGAAAGCGCCATAAAAAAATTGGTTTGGTCAATTGCTCCGGAAAAAAATCAATCTTATATAATGCATTTAATTAATCGCATCCAATTAAAATTGGGCCACTGGTTAAGGGGCCAGTTGATAGTGTCTTTATCTTTAGCGGTTATGTCTTATGTCGGCTTGGAAATATTGGGTGTTAATTATGCTTTGGTTTTAGCTCTTTTGGTGGGATTTTTCTCTTTTATACCTTATATGGGGGCGATTTTAGGGGCTATGCCAGCCGTCTTCATCGCTTTTACTCAGTCACCCTTATTGGCGATTTTGGCCATCGTTCTGTTTTATATAGTTCATTTTATTGAAGGTAATTTTCTCCAACCGAAAATTATGCAAAAAGCCGTTGGCTTGAATCCGATTGTTAGCATTTTAGCCATTTTGGCCGGGTTTAAATTAGCCGGGTTCATCGGCGCCATACTTTCCATACCCGTAACCACGGCTTTGTCGGTTTTTATCAAAGATATTTTTAATAGCAAGGAAGAGAGGCGAGAGACGGCGGAAGAGGCGTAAAAAAATTTTCAATTTTCAATTTTCAATTTTCAAACAATTTTCAATGTATTAATTTTCAATTTAGAAATTGTAAAATTGAATTATTGTTTAGAAATTAGAAATTAGAAATTGAAAATTAAATCATGTCAGAGAGTTCAACTAAATATTTAGAAGAAACAATAATCCTTATCGTTAAAGGTGTTGTTTTTTTGTTGCCTTTGTTTTTTTTTCCTTGGACGAGCGAGTATTTTGAATTTAATAAACAATTTTTGCTGTGGTTATTTATGCCTTTGGCTTTATTTTTATGGTTTATAAAGCAAACGGCGCGCGGGGAGATAAAAATTAAAACCAATCCATTGAATTTGCCGATTATAATTTTTTTAGCGTTAACCGGTGTTTCGGCCATTTTTAGTTTAGACATATTTTCTTCTTGGTTCGGCTATTACGGCCGTTTTTCCGACGCTTGGCTTGGCTCATTAAGTTTAGCTGTTTTTTATTTCTTATTAATTAATACCGGTATCGCCGATGACGGAAAAAAAATTTTTGTTTTATTAAAGTTGTTGTTTTATTCCGCTCTGGCCGTAGCGATCGTTTCGCTTTCTTCAATGTTTGGCGTAACCCAATCGCTAATGGCCGATCCGCTTAATATTTTAGCTTCGCCTTCGTTTAACCCGGCTGGCGGGTCGATTTTAGGTTTGGCTGTCTTTTTGGCGATTATGGCGGTTATGGCCGCCGGATTTTTATTTTTCGGAACGTTTAAAGGGTTTGACCGCCTTGTTCTTAGCGCCGGTTTAATTTTGTTTTTAATAATAATAGCCCTGATAAATTTTTATTTAAGCTGGATA
>Ga0247842_10006363_pt1 | contig 13378 bp, 12 predicted proteins | sample LaCruzMarch2015__3_FD_192411 | JGI IMG/M metagenome (GOLD analysis project Ga0247842, IMG submission 192411) | Freshwater microbial communities from meromictic Lake La Cruz, Castile-La Mancha, Spain - LaCruzMarch2015_19m | ecosystem: Environmental > Aquatic > Freshwater > Lake | place: Spain...
GCTGAGCGTTTCCCTATTTGAAAGAACTTCCATGTTTCAATTACTTACATTTTTCGATTACACAAACAACGTGGACGAAAACCCCAATCAGCTGAACTTATTCACTGATTATTCCGGACAGTAATGAATCGTCTTGTTAAAGACTAAATCCATAGTTGTGCATGCATCCTCCGCAACAGTGCAATTGAAGCCCAAATCAAAAGCAGCGCGGGTTGTGGCGTCAATGCACATATGGCTCATAGCACCACAAATGACGAGATTGTCGATACGCATACTCCTTATGATTTCCGATAAAGATGTATTGCGAAAGCTGTTTGGATAATTCTTAACTATCACCGTTTCACCATCCATGGGCGAAACCCTTTCATTCAATTGTGCGCCTTCTGTATCAGGCAAGAAAAAGAATGCATTAGGGGGAAGTGAAATGTGCTGTATATGTATTATAGGTGACTTCGACTTCCTAAATTCAGCCAAGAGAATTCGGGCATTTTCTGCAGCAGCTTCTATACCGAAAAGTTCCATTTTCCCGCCGGGAAAATAATCATTCTGCAAATCAACGATAACAAGACCTCTATACATATGTCCTCCTTTTCGATGTATTGCTTAAGGGCATAACGCGGCAGTTGAGCAGTGCCCGAAGGGCATCTGTCTCGAACTCCTGGTTCTCCCCGCAGCGGAGCGGAGGGGAAATCAGGAGTTCGCTGCTCAACTGCCGCGTTCCCTCCGGAGCGAAGCGGAGAGGGGAACACGAAAATCAGCCGCGAGTTTAACGAGTCGGCTGTATTGCCTCGTTGGGCATCTACTGATGTTTGACAAATATGAGTTTTTCTGTAGAAAAGCCAAGCGCTGCCGCTTCTTTTACAAGTCTCTCCTTCAGTTTATTGCCTATTTCAGATCTTCTAGCCAAAATCCACAAGTACGATTTGTCAGGACCACTCACGAGTGAATATTGATATCCGTCATGGTCAAGTTCAAAGATGATGTAGGAACCGTAGAATGGCCCAAAGAATGAGACCTTTAGATATCCTTGATCTGGTTGATTAACGAAGTAGGCTCTTCCTTCAACTTCTTTCCATTTGGCTTCTTTTTCAGAGTAACCGCGGTTCAACACCCTGACACCGCCGTCTTCGCGCAGGCTGTAATGTGCCGTTACTCGGGTTAACCCTCGTTCAAACGAATGATCCAGTCTGGCAATTTCGTACCACTTCCCTAAGTATTTCTCTAAATTGAAATTGCTGACAGGGGTAACGTTTGCTGGGATTCCAACGCACCCACCTATTAAAAAAACGAACAGAAGGGATGTCCATTTCAATAGCATTTAAACCTCCAGAGCCCAACGCGGCAGTTGAGCAGTGCCCGAAGGGCATCTGTCTCGAACTCCTGGTTCTCCCCGCAGCGGAGCGGAGGGGAAATCAGGAGTTCGCTGCTCAACTGCCGCGTTCCCCCCGGAGCGAAGCGGAGGGGGGAACAAGTTATTCTAAAGTTTCTGGATATCTCCACAATGATCCGGAATCCGCAGAACGTCAGGCAATAACCGTGCAGTTGTCCTTTGCTCTCATGGCCTGCCGGCTTCTACCATCCCTTTTTAAATTCGTTAAGTTATTTATAAATCTCTTGACAGAAATTATGCAACCGTTTATTTTCTATTTCCGGATATCATGTCAAAATTAAGATTATAATGAGGACGGAGATCTCCACATGCTGGCAATCCCCTCTGCATTACAGTCGATATTCGATGAGCAGCTTCAGCGAAGGGCAATCCCAAACAACCTGCATGGGCTTTATCAAAAATGGCTTCGCTATTATCTGGACTTTTGCCAAAAGTACCGATTTCCTCCCCGGCAGGAAAATAGTCTGCCCCCGTTCCTACGGAAATTGCAGGATAAGCAGCAATCCCAGACGCAGCAGGGGCAGGCGGCGGCGACAATCACACTTTATTACGATATTTTTAGAGAATCGGGGAGGCTCGGCGCGGCCCATCCGCTTCAACGCGACGGACTTTCGTTAAGTACCCCTTCGTGTGCATTGCATGAATTTTGATGCGGGCATCGTGACGGTTCACGACGGCAAAGGACAAAAAGATCGGACGGTGCCACTCCCGCAGACAATTCTTCCGGAGCTCAGGGCGCATCTCGATTCACTAAAAACCCTTCATCAATGTGATCTGGGCCGGGGATATGCCGGCGTATTTTTGGTGAACGCGCTGGAACAGAAATACAAAAATGCCGCCAAAGAGTTTATTTGGCAGTGGTTTTTTCCGGCCAGACAACTGACCCGTGAAAACAAGACGGGAGAATATCGGCGATACCATCTGCATGAAACGAACGTACAGAAGGCGATCAAACAGGCGGTCAATGCCGCTCAAATCTGCAAGCGTGCAAGCGCCCATACCTTTCGCCACAGCTTCGCCAGCCACCTGCTACAGCGAAATTATGACATACGGACCATCCAGGAGTTGCTGGGTCACAGCGATGTCAGGACCACCATGATTTATACTCACACGGTGAAAAGCGTCACGATCAAGGAAGCCTTAAGTCCTCTTGATTTCTAATCTCAGACATGTTTATTTGCAATCATTATGGTGATTGGTCCTGAAACCGCAAATCATCCGTCTGGAGAGGCATGAAAACATGCTTAACCCTTACCACAGGACGATCCGGAACATCGCCTGCCTCTACGCCCACAGCGGTCTGACAGAGGACGACGGCAACCGAATCTACGAGATCGCCGCGGCCGTTATCGCCCCGGACCGGCCGGAGGAAACCTTCTCCTCTCTCATCCGTTACGGAAAGACGACGGAGCGGGACCGCTATGCCTCGGGCGTCTCCCGGGAGGTGTTGCGGACCGCCCCGATCCTGGCTGACGTCACGGCCTTTCTGTCGCCTTTACTTCGGGAGACGGACGTCCTTCTAACCCTCAATTCCCGCGAACAGATCGAAACCCTGCTGGCCGGCTGTGGGAATCCGCGGGTGGTCGATCTCCGCTTCGCCGCCGAGTTCTTTCTCCCCCAGGCGGACAGCGCCGCGCTTAAACCCCTCTGGGAACACCTCCACGGGAAACCTCGGGAGAAATTTTCCTTCACCGCCCGGGAAGCGGTTGAACTCTCCCTCGACCTTGTCCGTCACATCGGCGGCCGGGTCCTCAATCCCGCGGAATTCCCCCCCGCGGCGGCCCTCCGCTTCCACCTGGGTCGGAGCGAAACCCTCTTCGGCAACCTCTTCATCCACTTGAACCGCAACTTCCAGGACTATTTCGGCGGTCTTTTCGATCCGTCGGCGGGTGGGGAAACGCCGGACTGGAAGGTGTTCCTGGAAAAGGCGCCCCCCCCGTCCCCGCTTCCGGACGGAAAGGAAGTAAGGAAGATGATTCCCCTCACCCGGATCGCGGATCTCTGCCGGGGTCTCGCCGCCGCGGCAAAGGGATACGCCCTGCGGCCCTCGCAGATCGCCTATGCTGGGCACGTGGCCGCAGCGCTGAACGACCACGCCGTCCTCACCATCGAGGCGGGCACCGGAACTGGGAAGACCCAGGGTTACCTGATCCCGGTCCTGGAGTTTCTGCGGCGGAACCCCCAGTCCCGCGTCGCCGTTTCGACCTACACTAAGAGCCTTCAGGAGCAGATCGTCCGGCGGGAGATCCCGCTGGCCGTCTCCCTCAACCGGAGCTACCGGAAGATCCCGGCCGCCCTCCTCAAGGGCAAATCGAACTACCTCTGTGCCGAAAAACTGGACCATCTCTACGAAGACGCCCTTTCCGGAGGCCATCTGATCGCCTGGCTCTACTTCGTCAACCGGGTCTTTCATTTCCGGGAGGCGGACGGGAACGCCGTCGGGGAGCGGGTCCGGCTTCACCTGAACGACGGCTTCTTCTTTCGCCGTCTCCAGCATGAAATATCGGCCCGGAGCGGCTGTTCCCGGCGGCACATCCACTGTCCGGCGCAAGTGGTCGCCGCCGAGGCCCGAAACGCCCGCCTTATTGTGACCAACCACCACAAACTGGTTCTCCTCGACCGGGACGAGACCCTCGGCGGACTCTTCGAAAACTGCGTGATCGACGAGGCCAACCACTTCGAAGGGGCCGTCCGCGGCGCGTTCGGGATCGAAATTACCTCACGGGAGATGGCCGACACCATCGCCTATCTCGAATCGGTTCTCCGGCGCCTGACGCTGTCGCCCGGAGATTTTCCCGCAAAGGGGACCGCCGCCGCACTGAACGCAATGAACGATTTCCGTGAGGAAATGGCCGGGTTCGCCTCCGCGCTTGCCGCCGTCCGCGGCGCCGCCGCTCCGGGAGATGCGACGGTTCTTCCCGCGGAACACTTGGCGTTCCGGGACGGACGTCTGAATACCCACCTCGGTGTGTTAAGGAAGCGCCTCAAGGAAATCTCCGGGCACCTGACGTTCGTCAAAGACCCGGATGCCTGCCGAAAACTCGGGATCCGCACCCGGACCGCCGACCGTCTGAAGACCGCTCTTAAGGATCTCCAGGAGAATGCAGAGACGTTCAAGACCATCAGCGAAAAATCCCTTTCGCCGGCGCATGTCACGGCCGGAATCCTCTTCGTCCGCCACTGGGTGATTTCCGTCCGTGCGGTGGAGGTGGCGGACATTCTCCGGGATCACCTCTACGATGGCAGGGACTGCGTCATCTTCACATCGGCGACGCTCCGCCAGGGGGAGAGCTTTGATGGTTTCCGGCGCGCGGCCGGATTGGGCGGGGAAAACGGGGACATGATGCCGCATCGTGTCCCCGTTTTCCCCGCCCCCCGTTTCGAGGCCATCCCCTCGCCCTTTGACCCCGCCGCCGCAGAGATCGCCGTTCCAGCGGAGGCCCTGAGCGGCGCCTTTGAATGCAAGGAGGCATGGCTATCCCGGGTTGCGGAGCTTCTCCCCGGACTGATCCGCCGCAACCGGGGGCGCACCCTTGTCCTCTTTTCCAGTTACGGAGACCTGGAGGCGATCTCCGCGCGGGTTGCGGACGAGATACGCACCGACGGCTATCCCCTTCTCCTTCAGCAGAGCGGCGTTCCCACCGCCGCGCTCTGCGATGAATTCCGGGCGATCCGGGAGAGCGTTCTCTTCGGCGTGGACACCTTCTGGTACGGGGTCGATTTCCCGGGAGAGACGCTCACCCAGGTGATCATCACCCGCCTTCCCTATCCCCACCCCCAGGATCCGCTTCAGGTCGCGCGAAAAAATCTCCTCCCCCGGGAGGAGTACTGGCGGCGTTACCGTTATGAAACCGCAATCAAGCTGCGGCAGGGGATCGGCCGCCTCATCCGCTCGGAGTCGGACCGGGGCAGGATCGTGATTCTCGACGCGCGCTACCGCAGACGCACGGGGGTCTCACCATGACGGGCGTGATCCTCTCGGGAGGCAAAAACAGACGAATGGGGGAAAACAAGGCCTTTCTTGCGGTAAACGGCGAACCGCTGATCGACAGGACCGTCCGTATCTTCAGGACGGTTTTCAAAGAGGTGATCATCGTGACCTCATCCCCGCTGGATTATCTCGATCAGGAGGCGGTCATTGTCACCGACATCCTCCCGGAGAAGGGCGCCCTCGGCGGGATATACACGGGTCTTTTCTACGCCCGTGAGGAATACGCCTTCATTGCCGCCTGCGACATGCCCTTTCTGAACCGGGCTTTTCTGGAATATATGGTTCGGCAGACGGCGGGATATGATATCATCGTTCCGGCCCCCCCCGACGGCCTCCAGCCCCTCCACGCCGTTTACGCCCGCCGTTGCCTCCCGGTCATCCGGGGACTGATCGAGAGGGACCGCTTGAAGATCACCGGCTTCTACCCGGGACACCGCCTCCTCACGATCTCCCCGGAGGTCATCCGCTCCTTTGACCCTGAGGAGCGGATGTTCATGAACGTGAACACCCCGGAAGATCTCCGGAATCTGCAGCCGCGTTGACCCGCCTAGGCGCGGAATCGATGTTTGCTAACCGTCGATCGTCAGTTCTTCCTTCTTTTTAAAGGTTCATCCGGTTGATGCGTAGCTTGACTGAAGTCGTTAATTGACAGATTTTGAAAAGCATGCGATATTACAACCATTAAGAAAGAAGAACGATGTGATGATCGACTTTGAATGGGATATCACCAAAGCGAAAACGAACCTCCGGAAACAATGTAAACGAAATCCAAAGACGAAAAGGCTGACGAACTTCGTCCCGAATACGATCTTGCCGCCCTGCTCAAGGAAGGTGTACGGGGCAAGTATGCCAAGCGTTATGAGCAAGGGACAAACCTCATTTTACTGTCGCCGGATGTGGCAAGGGATTTCCCGAATGATGAGGCAGTGAACGAAGCGCTTCGGTTAGTTATACAACTAAAAAAGATTCCCGGCGGCGGGAAGCGCAGGGCAACCGGAGCTTGATGCAATAAACCAAAGAGCGGGAGAAAGGTCTGTACGAAATATCAGGATTGATACTGATAACTTCCTAAAACAAAGCATCCGGTGATTTTGATAGGATTACATCATTTCGAATGGGATTCATTACCTATTGACTGAAGTCAAGCGTCCGGCAAATTTTGCAGAGATCCACCGTTACGAAGCGGTAATCCATGATGAAAACAGGAGGTAATATACTTATGGCACCAAGGAAAAAGGTGTAAATCCTATATCATTGCAGAAGAAATACTCATCTTTACTCTCGTTTGTGCCTTTGGGATTTCTGAAAACAGTTCCGCAAAATTCAAGTCCCCAGTAGTTTTTTTGGAACTGATGGCAAATCATATCGCCTTCAATCCGACTCTTGCCTCGGTCAGAATTTGGCCCGGCCACCGCGGGGGCAGAGATAATCTTCTGGGTATACGGATCCTTCAAAGCCGGCCCGCGCCAGGTGAATTCTCCATTCTTTTCACGATCGACCCACCATTGCCGACCATCCTGATCGATTCCCGTGATCTTCGAACCCAGGAGCAGGCGCTTGATCTCTTCTCCGGTCAGCTGGTTTTCCTTGAAGGCAGGGAAATATCCGCCCGATATTCTTGCCGGCGCCAACCCTGCCTTGAGGAGACCCTCCGCATACCGATCGACAAGTGTGCGGTCCCTGAAGGGCATACCAAACATGACAACCCCCACATCGGGCAGCATGACTCCTTGCTTTTTTATGCGCATTTCGAGCATAGATCGAGCATCCTGATCACGACCAAGAGCGGCGTAAAATGCAGCAAGTGCCGTTGTGGGTACAGCTTCCGGGTGGAGTTTCGCCGCTTGTTCGAAAAAAGTTGCGGCTTCGGCAGTTTCCCCCATGCAAAAGTGGGCCCAGCCGAGGGCTACCAAATGTAAAAGACGGCTTCGGGGATCCAGCCGCCAACGCTTATTTATATATTCAATTCCCTCCTTCGGCCTGCCGCTCATGTACAAGATCCGACCAATGTTAAAAAGGCATTCCCCACTGTTGGGATGAAGAGCCAAGCCCCGTTCCTCTTCGGAGATCGCCTCCTTATGCTGACGCCGAGAGAGATACAATAAACCTGACATGTTGTAAGCAGTGGGGGTCGGTTTTTTCATGGCCATCTGTATAGATTCACGCAGCCGCAAGCGGCCCTCTATCCAGGACATATTGAGTGCCGGGAGCAATGCCGTGAATAGAGTGGTTTGATAGTAAACCTGGGCTAGCCATGCATATGCCCACCCATAGTTTGGGTCCAGCTCGATTGCTTTCTTGAAAAGGACAGCTGCCTTCGCAGTACCATCGGGCGTATATCGGTAAAATTCACGCGTTCCTTCCAAGAGGGAATTATATGCTTCTATATTATCAGTTCCCCTCTCACCTACTTGTTCTTTTTCACCTCCGGTCAGCTTCACTTTCAAGGCAGAGACAATCTTTTCGGTGATCTGATCCTGCAAAGCAAAGACCTTGCTCATCGTGCCGTCATACCGTTCCGCCCACAGGTGAACGCCCTTCATAGCATCAATAAGCTGGGCATTGATGCGGATTTCGTTATCGGCCTTGCGCACACTCCCCTCAAGGACGTATCGCACTCCAAGCTCTTCAGCCACCTGTTTTACCTGTACGGGCTTCCCCTTGTAAGTGAAAGATGAATTGCGGGCGATCACCATAAGACCGGAAATCTTAGATAATTCGGTTATTAAGTCATCAGTCATCCCATCGCTGAAATATTCCTGCTTCGGATCCTCACTCATATTCACAAAGGGAAGAACGGCGATGGAAGGTTTGTCGGGAAGAGGAAAGGCCATCCTTTCCAGAGAGGCTCTTTTGACCGGGGCAGGCTTGGGATAGAGTTTCCAGATTGCCAATGTGGTAGCCCCTGCAAAGACGACAATCATCGCGATAAGAGCGATCCGGCGACGACGGTCTTGCCAGGTGACCTCCTGTTTCCCTTCCGGCGACATAGGAGATTCAGGGACTTCCGAAGGAGATTGGATCGCCTCTATTTCAGGTGCATTTTCTCCCTTCCCTTTAAGATTCGATAGGAACCTGTCCCACGCCTCTCCGTTAAGGGAGTCCTCGTAGAGGATGGCAATATCATTTAAAGTTGCTCCTATTTTATCTATGGCGAACTTGAGCCTGACATTCTCATGGCTCCCCTTGTACTCAAAAAGATTTGCCCAGTTATCTTTTTCAGCCTCGGTAAAGGGATAGGTTTTCCCAATCCCTTCCTCATATCCCTTTTTCCTTCCCAAGACCATGAAAAGCGGCGCCTCTTCCAGGTTGGGTAGGGCATGTTGCCATTTCTTGTAGATCCTAGGCAGTAAATTCTCTTCCTCTGACGATCCGGCAGAACCTCCAATGGTCTCATTCAACAAAGCAAGAAGATCGTGATGCCCTTTCAGGGGGATGGATGTCATTTTCCCATGTCTTTTCATCTCGTTAACGACAAGGGCAATCACCGAGAGATAGAACCTTCTGGAAGGCGAATTGAAATGAAGGGTCAGTTCAATTCTATTCTTGAGGGCAATATGGAGCTTAAACTGATTCAGGTCAATTGTTATCGGACGAGCTTTGGCGTTTTCCAACATTTTCTTTGGTCCTCAAAATCTTATTGAAATAACAGGAGATTTTGTCAGGGCCGGAAATCATTTCAAAAAACATCACGGTACGTACCGTGACAGAACATATCATATGCCTAAAATATCGTCCATCGAAAATGGAACTTTAAAGAAGCAGTCCGTTACATCACAACCTGAAAGGAGGCTCAAATGAAAGGAAGCATAAAGAAGCTGGCGGTATTTAAAAAACCCATTTGCACTCTAAGTATCTTAGGCATCCTCACTTTTATTCTGTTTATTGTGTCAGCCCAAGCAGAGCAACCTGTCGACTGTCTTGTATGTTACGACATGAAAATAACAACAATCGTAGAAACTCAAGACCTAACCATTATGGGTTCTGAAGCCAGGGGAATCGTCCTCGATAATACAGCAAGTAAGTTTTTCGACAACTCTACTTGCCATTCCGTCGGCGTAATTAAGATTGACAAAGGAAAAGTGACCGGCATTATCCCTGGCAAACACATGGATCCAAGTGGCGATTTTTATGTCGTTGAATCATCGCAAGTCGGTACGGAAACGAGCTGGAAATTCATATATGGCACTGGAAAATTTAAAGGGATTACCGGCGGCGGTAAAGCCTTGCGTTTCACGAAGGGGAAACCAATCTCTCCAGGGACATCTCAGTATTGCGTCAAGATAACGGGAATCTATGAATTGGTTAAATAAATTTAAAAGGCAGGGTCAGAAATGGCCCTGCCTTTTTGCCCCAGGTGAGTCACGCACCAAGAAACCCAATATATTGAAGGAGGACCTATGAAAAAGCTAATTATCGTATTGTTGATTACGGCTATCATGTTATTAGCAGGGAGTTTTTCTGCTTTCACTCAAGCTCAGAGTCCTGCGAGTCAGGTGAAGCCAACTTTCCTTGCACCAACTTCTGGCACTTACGTGCACGGTTGGCCTGCCTTCACCGTTTCCTACCCCAAGGATTGGGTGGAACAGCCTCCGAGTCGGTACGCGGGAATGGCGGGAGAGTTTTTTCGCGTCGCCGCTCCCGATTCAAAACCTTTCGCTCAAAATATACGTGTACCTTACTTTTCGGTTTCGATCTTTCCAACTCCTCTCCCCATTGACAAATGGAGCGACATACTTGTACCGACCCTCAGACTACCGGGGAGTGACATCAAAACAGTATATGACAAACCTTCGCAGTTGAAAGATGGCACTCCAGCGCAGGAAGCAGAGATTGAATGGGTCAGCAATGCGGTGAAAGTGAATATGCTGGTGCTTACTACGAAGAAATACGCTGCATGGGTCCAGATCATCCAAGCGTACGATAAGGGGAAGAGAATGGAGGACGTGAAGGCCTACGCTTATTCCCTGACATTTCAGCCGGGCAGGGAAGAGCCGGTGAAAGTGCCCTCCGATGTCAAGGCCTTTCTTGACAAGTACTCCAGCGACTTAGTGAGCGGCAATGTAGAAAGAATCATGGCCAATTTCTCGGATCGGTTTCTTAACCAAGGCCGGAAGAAGGCATTTTATGAAATATGGTTTCAAAATAGTCCTGACTCCCCCATCCAGCGAGGCCTCATTTCATCCGAGGCAACCGTGACAGTTTTTGTAGCCCAGGAAGATAAAGCATATGTGGATGGATTTTGTGCATCAAAGACAAGAGACCACGCCGACAAAGCTCTGAAGGAGCCCATGAGCTTCCGTCAGATCATCAAAGAACAAGGCCAGTGGAAGTGGTATGGCAATCAAAGGTAGCCAGCCACAGAGGGAAGATTGGAAGGCAGGGCCGGACAGGTCCTGCCTTTTTTATTTATTTCGTTCGGTAATCATCAACACCCAGACCAACTTGATGCTGAGGACTTGTAGGTGAAGTCCGTTATCTTTGATAGGAGTTCGCGCCGGGCAATGGAGCATCCGCATCAACGAACAATGGCGCGTATGTTTCCGGTTTGAAAACGGTGAGGTTTACGATGTTGAAATTGTTGATTATTACTGAGGAAGTAAAACCATGAATCCGAAAAACAATCTTCCTCCGGTTCATCCGGGTGAATTTCTTAAAGAGAATCTTGACGAATTGCGGATCTCTCAGGCTGAGTTTGCCCGCCCCATTGGACTTTCGGCCATGCGAATATCCCACGTCGTCAAAGGGAAAAGACCTGTCACCGCTGAGATGGCCTTGCTTTTCGGCCCGGAAGATCTCCGGAATCTGCCGTCCTGCTGACCCACGCAATTATTAAAACGAAGGCTTGTGTTTGCCCGCACTTCCATTAGGGAAACATGGGGACAGATTTGAAATCTGTCCCCAGATAATCCTGAACAGCCTGGATCAGATACTTTTTCAACAGGCTGTTAGACATTTCCGGTAGAACGTGGTATGGGGTCGATCAAAAAAGGGGGGCATGCTCTATGGAAGGCGGAAAAACGTTCAATCGTTGGCTCATCGTCGTCGGTGCGTTGTTGATCCAGGTCAGTCTCGGCGCCATCTACATCTACAGCGTCTTCAAACCCGGACTCAAGGCCCGGTTCCCCGACTGGAGCAATACGGACCTGGCACTCCCGTCCATGCTGGTCCTGCTCTTCTTCGGTCTGGCGACCATCTTCGCCGGCCGCGTCCAGGACAAGATCGGTCCGCGCTACGTCGCCATGACGGGAGCCATCCTGCTGGGCCTCGGGCTCCTGCTGGCCTCCTTCTCGAACAGCCTGTTCATGTTTACGCTGGGCTTTGGCGTCATCGGCGGCATCGGCATCGGCGCGGCGTATGTCTGCCCGATTGCCACCTGCGTGAAGTGGTTCCCCGACAAGCGGGGCCTCATCTCGGGTCTGGCGGTCGCCGGGTTCGGCGCCGGCGGCCTTGTCTTCGCCCCCGTGGCCAAGGCCCTGATCCTCTCCGTCGGCGTGATGAACATGTTTCTCTATCTGGGCGGCATCTTCTTTGTCATCGTGATGATCGGCGCCCAGTTCATGATCACCCCCCCGGCCGGCTACTGCCCTCCGGGATGGACGCCGCCGACGGCTACCGGAAACGCCCCGACATGCGCAACCGGCGTCGATTACACCTGGCAGGAGATGATCCGAACGCCGCAGTTCTGGCTCCTCTGGATCACCTACTTCGCCGGCTGCTCCGCCGGGTTCCTCATCATCATGAACACGGTCAACATCTGGCAATCCTTCTCCATCCTCAGTCTCGTGCCCAAATTCCCCACCATCCCCGGGGAGATCTATCTGGATATCATCACCAAGGGAACGACGGCAGTCATGGCCATCTCCGTTGTGAACGCGCTGGGCCGCATCATCTGGGGGAAGGTCTCGGACAGCATCGGCCGGAAGAACACCCTTTACATCATGTTCCTCTATGGCGGCGTGGTCATGCTCTCTCTGAACTGGCTCACATCCTTCCCGCTGTTCCTCTTCGGGGTCATGTCCGTGGGCTTCTGCTTCGGCGGCTTTCTCGGCCTCTACCCCGCCGTGACGGCGGACTATTTTGGAACGAAACACATGGGGGTGAACTACGGCTGCATGTTCATGGCCTATGGCGTGGCGGGGCTCTTCGGCCCCTGGATCGCCCCGAAGCTGATGAGAATCGTACAGGAGGTTCCCTTCGAAACACTGGTCGCCGGCGTCGTCACGACGAAGACCTACGCGGCGGGAAACTACATCTCATCCTTCATCATCGCGGGGGTGATGTGTCTGGTATCGATCCTCCTCGTCCTGATCGTCAAGCCGCCCGCAGCGAAAAAAGGCTGAGTCGGCGGATAGTCCGGCCCGCGCGATGCACGCGGATGCTAAAAACCGGCAGGGAAGCAAGCGATGAAGAGATATCAGGTGATTTTTCAACCCTCCGGCCGACGGGGGGAGATCCCGGAAGGGACGACCGTCCTGGAGGCCTCCCGGCTGTTAGGCGTGGGGATCGAGTCCGTCTGCGGCGGAAAGAAGTCCTGCGGGAAGTGCCGGATCCGAATCGAGTCGGAAACCTTTGATCGGTATGGAATTACCTCGTTTCATGACCATCTCTCGCCGTTCACCGAAGAGGAGGGCAAACTCATCGGAGAAAAAGAGCGGGCGGAGGGTTTCCGTATGGCCTGTGCGGCAGTAATCCGGGGAGATGTCCTGATCTTTGTGCCGGAAGAGAGCCGAACGGGCAAGCAGGTGGTTAGAAAAGAGGCGTCTGAAAAAACAATCTTGCTGAACCCTGCCGTCCGCCTCTTCCCTGTAACGCTTCCCCCCCCTACTCTGAACCATCCCCTGGGAGACTATGAGCGCCTGGTTGCGTCACTTTCGGAACGGTTCGGCTTGCAACAACTGGAGATCGACTATCCCGCCCTCATAGGACTTCCGGGCGTCCTCCGGCAGGGGAAATGGACGGTCACCGCAGCCATCCGTATGGAACGGGAGATCCTC
>Ga0247842_10006371_pt1 | contig 13370 bp, 6 predicted proteins | sample LaCruzMarch2015__3_FD_192411 | JGI IMG/M metagenome (GOLD analysis project Ga0247842, IMG submission 192411) | Freshwater microbial communities from meromictic Lake La Cruz, Castile-La Mancha, Spain - LaCruzMarch2015_19m | ecosystem: Environmental > Aquatic > Freshwater > Lake | place: Spain...
GTCTTGAATAGAGAGCAAAGTTCATTTTTAATCTTGCCACCGTCATCGGGAGCGATTCCCGCAGTCATCAAATCGGGGCGGCCAATGGCATCACAAAAGGCGTTGAAAAATACAGCCTCCAAAGGCCCGAAGCTTAAGTGCCGGCAATCGAGCGTTTCGTAAAAATCATAGAGGCATCCGCCGTTTAAAATCTCCTCTTCGCGTGCCGGTTCCTTCCCATCAGCCAGAAAGCCCGCGCCAAACATAGCACTTAGCGCCTGTGCTCCGTCTGTCATTGCTACGTCCAGATACTGCCCGCAGCCGGAAACCTGACGATGAGTAACAGCGGCAAGAATAGCGATGACGGCATTCTGCGCACCGCAGGAACAATCGGCTATCTGCGCGCCCATGAGAGTCGGGCCAGTATCCTTTCTTCCGCTATAGGACATAATTCCGGAGCGCGCCAGGTAATTAATATCATGACCGGCGCGATCTCGCATTGGTCCTGTCTGCCCGTAACCGGTCAGGGAACAATAGATCAGGCGTGGATTGATCTCTTTTAAAGAGGAATAATCCAAGCCTAATTTTTTCATAACGCCGGGGCGGAACTGCTCAATGACAATATCGTATTGCACAATAAGTCGCCGGATGATTTCGCAGGCTCTTTGATCTTTCAGATTAAGAGTTATGGAGCGCTTGGAGCGTCCCAGATAGAGCGCTGCCGCGGACATATCCGTGCCGGAAATTGTAGGTGGTAGAAATAAAGTTGCATCGGGACGCGAGCCGGAGAGCACGCGCAGCACATCCGCCCCCAGGTCGGCCAGAATCATCGTGCCGTAAGGGCCGGGCAGAAGAGTGGTGAAATCAAGAATCTTCAGGCCTTGCAGCGCTCCGGTCATGGTATTATTCCTCGTAGAACGCCGTGCCGTAGCGCATAAATTGCTGCAGGCAGGCATCGATTACGGCTGCTCTATCTTGATTACCAGCGTTAATACCCAATACCTCTCTTTTTTAGAATTTCCGGTATCACCGTTGCCCGGAGACTTTTCTTGTTGAATTTTCCCACACTGGTCTTGGGGAGTTCTTTCATGAAGACGATTTCATCAGGAATCCACCATTTGGCGACTTTGTCTTTCAGATAATCCTGTATCTCCTCTTTTGTAATAGTACTTGCCGCGTCCGGCTGTGGCACAACACAGGCCAGCGGGCGCTCCTGCCATTTATCATCAGGCAGAGCTATTACCGCCGCCTCTAAAACTTTGTCAAATCCCATGATAATGTTTTCCAGATCAATGGAAGAAATCCACTCTCCGGCACTCTTGATGAGATCTTTTGTCCTGTCAACCAAAGAGATATAACCTTCCTTGTTCATTGTTCCGATGTCGGCGGTATGAAACCACCCGTCCGGGAAAGTGATGGCGCTTTGTTTTGGGTCTTTATAATATTCGTTGGCGATCCAGGGACCGCGCACCAGAATCTCTCCCATTTCCTTGCCATCCATGCGCGCCTCTTTGCCCGTTTCCGTGTTGATAAGTTTTACATCAAGCCCCAGGATAGGCATTCCCGCTGTGGCTCGGATATCAATATTTTCATCAACACTCAGAGTTTCCATATAGCCTTTGGGAATGGACAACGTAACAACCGGCGATGTTTCCGTAGCGCCGTAACCCTGTGCCAGAATTACTCCGTATTTCTTTTCATAAGATTCAATGAGATGCCGGGGCATGGCCGATCCGCCGGAAAATAACTGTCGGATAGATGAAAAGTCATGCGCTCCACCGCCCTCCAGGTAATTGTGAAGCATTATCCAGATGGTCGGCACACCGCAGGAGAAAGCAACTTTCTCCTCGGCAATAATCCGGCACAGCGCCGCCATGTCCAGAATTTGACGCCCCGGCAGCACCTGTTTCATTCCGCGCATGGTGCAGACAAAAGGTGCCCCCCAGGCATTAGCATGAAACATCGGAACTATATGCAGAGCACAATCTTTTTCCTGAACACCCATAACTCCGCCTGTGACGAAAGAGTGCAGAACAAGGCCGCGATGGCTGTAAACAACGCCTTTGGGATCGCCCGTTGTTGCTGAGGTGTAGCAGATGAGACAGGGATCGTTTTCATCGCGATCCAACGGGAAATCATAGGTCTCCGGGAAATCTTTAATCAGCTCGTCATACAGGACAACAGGAGAAAGTGTGGTTGTCGGCATTACGCCGGATTGGGACATAATGACATATTTTTCTACAGTCTTTAGCTGATCTTTAAAAGGTTCAATAAGAAAGTAAACATCTTCGTCAATAAAAAGGATGCGGTCTTCGGCGTGATTAATGATGTAAACCAGATTTTCGGCGGAAAGGCGGATGTTGAGCGTGTGCAGAACAGCCCCCATACAGGGAACGCCAAAGTAAAGTTCCAGATGTCGATGGTTGTTCAGAGAAAACGAGGCAACCCGGTCACCCTTTTTGATACCAAGAGATCGCAGTGCTCCCGCCAGTTGGCTTGTGCGCTTGTACCAATCGGCATAAGTATAGCGAAAAGTGCCGGTCGCGTAAACGGAGACGATCTCCTTAGTTGGATAAAACCTTGCCGCGTGCTGCATGAAATTGGTCAATAACAAAGGATAATCCATCATGGCGTAACCCTCCTTGCGCTAAATAGTTTTAGTGCCTAAAGTTGTGATCACGGGTATTATACCCTCCGCTTTGCGGGATTGTTCAACTTGTCAATTCCGCTGCGCTGCGCTTTCGGAATTGCAGTCTCACGATAATGGTTATTCTTACAGCCCCAAAAACTTTGCTGCAATTCCCTTCATTACCTCATTTGTTCCGGCGAAAATCCGCGTCACGCGGATGTCCCGCCAGGCGCGCGCTATGGGGTACTCCTCACAATATCCGTATCCGCCGTGCAGTTGGAGACAACGGTCGGCGACACGGAAGGCCATGTCTGTTGTCCAGTATTTAGCCATGGCGACTTCCACAACAACATTTTTACCCTCGATGTGATCCATGGTCAGTTTGTCAATAAAGGTGCGACCCAGTTTGGTTTCCGTCGCCATCTCGACAATTTCGAATTGCACATGCTGAAACTTGGAGATGGGACGGCCAAATGCGTTTCGTTCCTTGCAATACTTGATGGTAAAATCCAGCATGAACTCCGCGGCGATCACCGCGCCGATGGCGCAGACAAGACGTTCCTGCTGGAGCTTCATCATGAGTTTGAGAAATCCACTTCCCTTATCGCCCAGACGGTTTTCCTTTGGAATACGGCAATCCGTAAAGTACAGCTCTGCCGTGTCCTGACTGTGCCAGCCGATTTTTTTAATCTGTTTTCCTTTTTCAAATCCGGGAGTGCCGGCCTCGACAAGATAGAGGTCAACAGCCTGATGCTGCTTTTGCACAGACGGGTCACGCGCGGCAACGATGACCAGATCGCAGTTAATGCCGTTGCTGATGAAGGTTTTCTGACCGTTGAGAATAACATGATCGCCGTCTTCTACGGCAGTTGTTTTCATTGCCGCCAGATCGCTGCCGGCGTTGGGTTCTGTCATGGCAACAGCGGTAATCATATCTCCCGAAACGCAACCGGGTAAATACTTGAGCTTTTGAGCCTCTGAGGCAAACGCGGAAATATACGGAACACAGATGTCACTATGCAGAGATGCGGCAAGTCCTGAGAAATTACTTTTGACGAGTTCTTCACAAACGATGACGGAATAAAGAAAGTCGCCGCCGACTCCGCCGTACTGCTCGGGAACATCCGTACACAGAAATCCCTGTTCCCCCAGCTTTTTCCAGGCGCTGCGGGGAACAATGCCCGCCTCCTCCCATTCTTCGATATGGGGAACGATTTCTTTGTCGAGAAATTTCCGGAGGCTATCCCGGAAGATATTATGTTCAGGTGTGTAGGTGATTATATTCATGGACCAATTCCTCCTTTTTAAGAATGTATCTGAACAATAGAAATGACCATTGAACCACCTATGCTAAGGATTTTTTAAACCTTCTGCCTTTCCGTTCCTTCTCTGCTCGTGAAGCCCGGGATAAGCACGAACTGCAGGGTCTCCTTGACCATTTCGATGTAATTTTCTCGGTCGAGTTTGACCATGGGGCGGAAAAAGTTTTCTCCGGAGACGAAATTATGGATGCCGTTCATTACTGTCAGGACCTCCAGCATGCCCCGGGGTGGTGTTTTTTTTGCGTCCTTTGTCAGACCCATGGAGCGGGCGATATCGCCGGTGAACTCCGGAACTTTGAAATCAATGATCATTTCGTGTCTTGTCTTGCTGAAATACCGATGAAGCACGAGATTCGATATCTCGGGATGGGCGAACAGATAGTCCGTCGTCATATCAATGGCGATTTTTATACGTTCCCCCAGGGGTCGTCCATGGATACTTTTCTCCACCTCGATAAGCTCGCGCCCCAAGTCTCGGTTCATATCGAGGATGACAGCTTCATAGAGATCCTTTTTGTCACCCCAGTGGTAGTGCAGAGTAGAGATGTCGATTCCTACATTCTTGGCGATCATCCGGGTTGTCGTGCCGTGGAAACCGTATTCACCGAACACGCCGCGGGCAGCAGCAAGGATCCTTGCCTTCATCGATTCCGGGTCTTTGCGGGCCTTTTCGAGAGCTGTTCTCATTGTCTTATTCCGTAGTATGCTTCCATCATTTGATGGTATCAATATATGGAAGAAGTGCAAAAGTCAAGTATATTTATCCATGTTTGATTTGATAAGACATTGCTTCTGATGGAAGGGGTACATTTGAGCTTGAAATCACCAAAGATTTGTGGGTAATTAATACAAATACTCCGAAAGAATGCATATTGAAAAAAGTAAAGTCTGATATTTGTAAATCTACTGATTCGATGGCGGAAGAACCGACTGTTTCATTTTCCCATCTTGCATCTTGTTTTTCTCTTAACGAAACCAGTTATTACAATTCAATCCCGGCTTGAGGTTTCTCATCATCAGGGGAAGAAAAATTGTATGAAACAGGCATTCTATTAAAAGATTTTTTGAAGTGTTGAAATAAAATTATGAGGATTCTGGGGACAATATACTTAATTAGGCATATTGAAAACGCAGCCATATATTATTCATTTAGCCCCTTTTATGTTGCCAGCGTTTGGTGCAGCCCTTTTTCAAGTTCGAATATGTATTCCTTTTTAATGAAAAATCGGCATCCTGAAAAACAACAAATGATCGTTTCACAAAACCCTTTTCTTTTAGGGGATGTTCGTGTAAGAAAGCAAGCAAGATGAACATAAAAAAATATTTCTAAAAATACCCAAGAAAAGGAGAATTATATGAATTTATTGATGCAACCCAAGAAGTACAAGAGCCTTATGGCTGATGAAGGCTCGAAAGCCATCATGACCAAAACCATTGCTTTCTTTGAGAAAATGGGCAAAACCCGCCTTCTCGACGATTTCAATAAAAAGCTTTGGTACCGAGAGTTTGTCGATTTCATCGGCAAGCAGCAGATCTTTGCCAAACTGCTCACCCCCAAACAGTACGCAGGTGGCGATCCGGACTGTCGCTGGGACACGTCACGCAACAGCGAATACGCAGAACTTCTGGCTTTCTATGGCCTTGGCTACTGGTATTGCTTCCAAGTCACCATTCTGGGACTTGGCCCCATCTGGATGAGCCCGAATGAAACGGCAAAAAAGAAAGCGGCAAAGCTTCTCAAAGAAGGGGCAATCTTCGCCTTTGGCCTTTCCGAAAAGGAGCACGGCGCGGACATCTACTCTGTGGGAGCAACACTCACCCCGAAAGGCACAGGCGCATACGTTGCCAACGGTGAGAAGTACTACATCGGCAACGGCAACGAAGCCGAGATGGTCTCTACCCTGGGCAAAGTCAAAGACGGCACTGATGACTACACCTTCTTTGTTACTAACTACCGCAACAAGGCATATGAGCTGAAGAAAAACGTGATCTCCCATCAGGAGTATGTAGCCAATTTTGCCATGCACGACTACCCCATTACCGACGAAGATATCCTTTCCCGCGGCCCCCATGCCTGGGATTCGGCTCTTAATACTGTCAACATCGGCAAGTTCAACATCGGCCCGGCCTCCATTGGCATTTCCGAACACTGCTTCTATGAGGCGATAACGCACGCCACCAACCGCATACTGTACGGGATGAAGGTAACGGACATGCCGCATGTGCGCAAGAACTTCATGGATGCCTGGCTTAGGCTTATAGGAATGAAGATCTATCAGCGCCGCGCCACTGACTATTTCCGAGGCGCCGGCGAAAATGACCGCCGCTACCTGCTGTATAATCCCACAAGCAAGATGAAGGTGACCCTGCAATCAGAAGAAGTTATTAATCTGTTATGGGATGTAATCGCGGCCAAGGGTTTTGAGAAGGACACTATTTTCGCCATGGCCGCAGCCGATGTGCGCGGACCATCCAAACTCGAGGGCACGGTGCATGTGAACGTACAGCTCATTCGCAAGTTCATGAAAAACTACTTCTTCGCCCCGGCCGAGTACAAACCGGTTGCGCCTGATTTCGCAAATAAAGATGATATGTTTCTCTTCAACCAGGGCCCCACAAAGGGCTTGGGCAAGGTCCAGTTCCATGATTACAAACCTGTCTTTGAGGCCAACAAAGGCCTGCCCAATGTGGCCACCTTCATCAAGCAGATCGATATCTTTAAGGAGATGCTGGAAAAATCCGGACCGGACAAAGTGCAGGAAATGGATCCCACCTTCTCCCTGCCGGTGGGTGAGATGTTCTCCATCGTGGTTTACGGCCAGCTTATTCTCGAGCAGGCTAAGTTTGAAGGACTTGATCCCGATGTATTAAACCAGATCTTCGATTTCATGATACGTGATTTTGCTCATTTTGCCCTGCAGATTTACGGCAACCACACCACCAGTGACGAGCAACGGGCCTACTGCACAAAGATTATGCTTATTAAGGCAGTCGCGAATCCCGAGCAGTACAACAAGGTATGGGAAAAGTATGTTGCCACTTTGAGCGGTGAATACGCCATGACTGAGTAGCAGCAAGCATTAAATTACTTAAGTATAAAAAAGGGAGAGCTGTCGCTCTCCCTTTTTTGTTTACAAAAACAGGTGGGAATTTCGTAAATTCAACCCTAAGAGATTAATTAGAGGTTTTCCGGGTTGCATGCCGGGATCAGTAACTTTGCCTCGCGGGCCTGCTTTTCCAATTCCTCACGGAAGTCGGGATGGGCTATGGAAATCATCGCCTTGACCCTATCTGGTACCGACCGCATATAGAGATCTGCCACGCCGTACTCGGTAACGATGTACATAACATCTGATCTGGGCGTTGTGACCACAGTGCCGGGCGTTAAGTTGAGCACAATTCTGGAGGTTAGGGTTCCATCTTTTTTCAATGAAGTGGATTTCAGCGCGATAAAAGACTTTCCGCCCTTGGCCGCGACGGCACCCCTGACGAAGTCGAGCTGGCCGCCGGTGGCACTGTAGGGAGTGTGGCCAATGGTCTCCGAGGCCACCTGACCGGTGAGATCCACGGTGAGTGCCGCATTGATGGAGCACATGTTGTCGTTTTGCTTGATGACATCCAGGTGATTCGCAATCGCAATGGGCATGGTCATGATGGTCGGGTTGTTGTCCACGAAATCGAGGAGTCGCTTCGTACCGATGATGAGGCCTCCCACTACAATCTTGCCCGGGTACAGTGTCTTTTTCTTGCCGGTGATCACGCCCAACTCGGCAAGCTCTGCCACGGCATCGCTCAAAATCTCTGCATGTACTCCCAGGTCCTTCTTGTCGTGCAGAAAATAGGCCACCGCATTGGGGATGCCACCGATACCCAACTGGATGGTGGCGCCATCCGGAATATGCGCGGCGACGTTTTCTCCGATCTTCTTTTCCACATCCGTGATGACGATTTCGGGCACGGGGACAAGATCATGGTCGGCCTCAACAATATAATCCACTTCGTCCACGTGGACCAGGTTATCGATCCCGTGAATCCAAGGAGTCTTGGTGTTGACCTGCACGATGACCTTCTTACACTTGTCGATGGCGTATCGCCCATATACAGCTCCACAGGGCCCCAGGTTCATGTAACCACGCTTGTCGGGCGGTGTGACTTCTAGCAGAGCAACATCAGTATAATTGGCGCGATCCAAAGCAATGGAGCTTTTGGAAAGATGCATGGGGAAGGGAACAACATTCCCCTGTGAGTGGAACATTCTTTCTAATGGCCCAAAGTAGCCGCTATAATAGGTAATGTGCCCGGCATAATCACCATTAACGAATGCAAAGGGATAGGTCATCAGGTTACTTGCGATCTTCACCTTATGAAGTTCTTCCTTGCGTGCCGCTAGCGCATTGAGGATGTCTATTGGCATGCTGTTGACGGGAAGCAGAATGATCTTATCCCCCGATTTAATGGTCGCTGCCGCTTCCTGTGCTGTTACTCGTTTTTTGTCGTATTCCTTTTTCCAGCTTGTGATGTTCATGATGTTTCTCCTAACTTAGTATTTTTAATCCGGCCAATTAGCCGATTTAATTTTAAACTAAAAAAAAGTCGGCCGACTGGCCGACTTTTGATGCCTTTAACCTGTCTAATTACTTGTATCACATGTTAAGCTAAAGTCCAACTTATTATATCTCAATACATATATGCATCTGGTTCTGTAGAATGGTAATTCAGCGGAAGTGCGGAGGAAAAGCACTGCACTCAAGGTTGATCTATTTTTAAATAAGCAATGACTTATTATTTCAGCCCGTAATTTTCATTTATCAGAAGATTTGTCTTGTCAGAAGTGGTTCCAACGATTGAAATATTTTAAAAAATCGGCAATCTGATTTTGATTCACTTGCTGTAGTCAAGCATTCGGAAATTTTATCAAAAACACTTCATTTCAATCCACAATAAGCAAAATTCACGAACAACTAAAAATAACACGGCACGTCAAATTTTTGTGGTAATATTTCCGCAAAAGGCCTAAAATATCTCATATGATCTAATGGCAAATAGATTGATAGAAGAGACCTTAAGGGTAAGAAATATGAAAAGGAGGACATTGTATGAAAAAATTTCTTGGCTGCTATTAACACGGTAACTCTTTTGCTGACGCTCGTTTCTGCAGGTTAGGCATGGCAGGTCAATCCGAAATAGAGGTAACTTTTTTGGCACTGTAGAAGAGGAGCTTAACAGCTTCGGACGAGAAATGGGGTATGACTAGCTCGGAATATCTATATACTGGGAGTTTTTCCAATGAAAATTAAATTTCAATTTAAAAAAATAATAGGAATGAGTTCTGAATATATTTTAGAACACAAAATTCTGAATGCGATTATAGTAGTCGGGATAATCATTTCATTTTTGTCAGGCATATTGAACTATTTAACCCAGACGCCTGTTATATCGGTCTATGGCTCATTTTTTATTGCCATAGCATATGTTTTAATATTAATATATTCAATATTATCCAAAAATTTCCTCAGATCTTACTATCTGATTTTCGGCTTTATAATAACTGTTTTTGCACCGGTTTTTTGGGTCATAAATGGTGGTTCATTGGGGACAACAATATATTTCTTGATTCTTACGCTTGTCCTGATAAATATTACATCAAAAAACAACGCAAATATATTTTTCTCAATCGCAATGATTATAGTTATTGCCATCCTTTTAATTATAGAGAAAAAATATCCGCAGACAATAATTGACTATCCTATTAACGAAGACAGACTAATTGACATTTTCGTGAGTATTTCATTGGTGGCTGCTGCAATCATTGGTTCATTAAAAATATTTATGAATATCTACAGAAATGCCTCAAAGACCGAAATGGAACAAAAATTTCTGCTTAATCAAGAGGAGGAGAAGTTCCGAAAGATCGTCAGTGCGCTGCCACAGTTCGTATCTATCTGTGACCTGAATATGAGATGCACTTATGTAAGCCCATCGGTGCTGCGGTTAACCGGTTACACTCCGGAAGAGCTAATTTCGATGAGGAGCGATGCCTACATCGTGCCGGAATCCATGGCTAGGCTGGTAAATGTTCTGACGGATGCCATGGTTCAAGAAAAGGGGCCGGAACGCGATCCGAACTTTACTGTCACCTGCGAGCTTGAACAGATCCGCAAGGACGGGTCACGCGGTACCTTCGAAAGTACATATACCTTCCTGCGTGATGAAGCTGGCGCACCCACCAGTATACTAGCGATTACCGCCGACATCACCGATCACAAGCGGGCGGAGGATGCACTGCGCCGCAGCGAGGGGCAATACCGGCTGCTAGCTGAAAACAGCGACGATGTGATCTGGACTACAGATAAAGAATTGCGCTTTACATATATAAGTCCTTCCTCTGTAAAATTACGCGGTGTGACGGTAGAGGAGGCCATGAATGAAAAGTTGGAAGAAATCATGACCACAGAGTCGCTGAACAAGGTGCTTGCCGAGTACAGCCGCCTTCTTCCTGAAATCGAGCAGGGTAAAAACCAATCCGTGCGTATGGATCTGGAAGAATACTGCAAGGACGGTTCCACCCTGTGGGTGGAGGTTTCCATGAGACCAATGCGTGATGATGAGGGATGCCTGGTTGGTTACCTCGGAGTTACCCGCGACATTTCGGAACGCAAGCGCATGGAAGCTCTCAGGGAAGATGCAGCCGAGGCAGTTCGCCGAAGTGAAGAGCGATATCGTCTGATAGCTGAAAACAGCGACGATATGATCTGGACTACGGATACTGAGATGCGCTTTACATATATGAGTCCTTCCGTCATTAAAGTGATCGGACGAACTCCGGAAGAGTCAATGCAGAAAAACGCTGTCGAGATCATGACTCCGGAGTCAATGAACGCTGTCATCGCTGAATACAACCGGCTGCTCCCTGAAATCGAAAGCGGAGGGAATCCTACCGCTCTATTGGAACTTGAGCAATACCGGAAGGACGGTTCCACTATTTGGGTGGAGGCTTCCATGAAAACCATGCGCGATGATCAGGGAAATCTGACAGGTTTCCTCGGGGTTTCCCGCGATATTTCGGAACGCAAAAGAATTGAGGCCGCAAGGGAAGAGGCCGCTGCTGCGCTGAGACGGAGCGAGGAACAATACCGGCTGATAGCCGAAAACAGCGACGACGTGATATTCACTTTGGATCCAGAATTGCGCTTTACATATATGAGCCCGTCATCCTTTAAATTGCGCGGTGTGACGGCCGAGGAAGCAATGCTAGAAAAGCTGGAAGACATCATGACTCCGGAGTCCTTAGACAGGATAATCGCCGAATACGGCCGAGTCATGGCTGAGATAGAAAAGGGAAATAAACCGACAGTCCGAATTGAAATCGAGCAATATCGAAAAGACCGTTCTACGTTGTGGGTTGAAATTTCCATAAAAACCATACTGGATGGCGAGAGGCATCTGGCTGGTTTTCTCGGGGTCTCCCGCGACATATCAGAGCACAAGTTGGCGGAGGCTGCTATTCAGGCGAGCGAAGAAAAACTCCGGCAAATAGTAAACAACATCCCGCATGCCGTTTCGATTCTGAATATGGACATGCGGCCTACCTATGCGAGCACTGCCATTCAACGCATCTTGGGCTATAAGCCAGAAGAGATCCTGGCGCTGCCGCTGGACAAGATTCTCACCCCGGAATCATTGGAGATTGCTGGCAAATCGTTTCAGGAAGCGCTGGAACGTAATGGACATGGTTTCGATCCCAATGGCGTTCTGATTCTTAACCTTGAACAATATCACAAAAACGGCTCCACGGTTTTGCTCGAAAATGCCATGACTTTTCTACGCAACGCAAACGGTGTTCCCGTGGGCATCCTGAGCGTATCAACGGATATAACCGAACGCAAGCGGGTGGAGGCGGCTCTGCAGGTAAGCAAAGAATCCGCGGAGGCGGCCAATCGATCCAAGAGCGTGTTTTTGGCAAATATGAGCCATGAGATTCGCACCCCGATGAACGCCATTTTAGGATTTGCCCAGCTCATGCAAAGAGACCCGAGTCTCACACCGCAATTGCGTGATCATCTGGATATCATTAACCGGAGCGGCGAACATCTTCTGGCTACCATCAACGATATCCTGGAAATGTCAAAGATCGAGGCAGGGCGTTCTGTTTTTTCCCCGACCACGTTCGACTTACACGCCCTCCTCTATGATCTCGAGCGGATGTTCCGGCTGCGGACTGACACTAAAAACTTGCGTTTTCTGGTGGAGAAAGTCGGTCATGTTCCCCGCTGGGTAAAAACAGACGAAGGGAAGCTCCGCCAGGTTCTCATCAACCTTCTGGGTAACGCGGTAAAATTCACGGAAGAAGGTGGTATTGTTTTACGCCTCGGCGGGACAGTCGAAAATGCAGAGGAGGTGAATCTTCAGTTCGAGGTGGAGGATACAGGTCCCGGTATGACCGAAGTAGAAATCGGACGACTGTTCCAGGCATTCGAGCAGACTACAAGCGGGATCAAGAGCGGCGGGACGGGGCTTGGCCTGGCCTTGAGCCAGGGATTCGTTCAAATTATGGGTGGGACAATCACAGTTGCCAGCACGGTAGGCAAAGGGAGCATCCTCCACTTCAATCTTCCAGTGCAAGAAGACAGTGAAGAAAATGCCGCAAAGAAAGAGGCGAAACAACGTGTGCTACGTTTGAAGCCGGGGCAAAACGAAATCCGCATTCTGATTGCCGACGACAAGGAAACCAATCGTCAGCTTCTGCTGCAGATGCTGAAGGTGGTTGGTTTTGTTACACAGTGCGCGGTCAATGGGAAGGACGCGGTGCGTATTGTAAAAAAATGGAAGCCTCAGGTAGTTCTTATGGATATGGCCATGCCAATAATGGATGGCTACGAGGCAACACGTCAAATCAAGGCATCGCCCAACATCAGGAATACGGCAATCATTGCCGTAACGGCCAGCGCCTTTGAGGAAGACAAACAGCGGATTTTAGCCGCCGGCGCCGATGGCTATCTGTCAAAACCTTTCAAAGACGCCGAACTTTTTGAAATTATCGGCAAGCTGACCGGTGCGGAGTATTTGTATGAAGAAACCGACCAGATAGAAAATGTTTCCAACGCAGCAGGTGATAAGGACTTGATGTGCAAGATGGTTGCCGCGTTGCCAACAGAACTTGTCGGGCGATTGCGTAATGCCGTGGAAGGTGCTGATCTCGACCTGCTAAACGAGCTTGCCCTGCAACTGACCACAGAGCAGCCTCTTCTTGCAAAACAGATACAGGAAATGGCCGCCCGGTATGAATATGAAGCATTGATCGAAATATTTTCTCCAGGAGGATGATCCATGACGAACACAAATAAAACAGATGCAATCCCAGGGAATATCCTTGTTGTGGACGATGTGCCTGCGAACCTGACCCTTCTTACCGCAATGCTCAAGGAAAAGGGACACCGTGT
>Ga0247842_10006376_pt1 | contig 13366 bp, 7 predicted proteins | sample LaCruzMarch2015__3_FD_192411 | JGI IMG/M metagenome (GOLD analysis project Ga0247842, IMG submission 192411) | Freshwater microbial communities from meromictic Lake La Cruz, Castile-La Mancha, Spain - LaCruzMarch2015_19m | ecosystem: Environmental > Aquatic > Freshwater > Lake | place: Spain...
GGTACCAGTTTGCGGGTACAACCGTTACACCTTCATGGGTCATAACTTCAATCACCCAGTTTTCGCACTGGACTTATAACAATGATCCGTGCTCCATTGAAATTGGCGCCGGTTTCCGTATTCCAACTCAAACAGAATGGAATAATGTGCAAACAGCCGGAGGATGGACCGATTGGAACGGACCCTGGAACTCTGCGTTGAAGCTGCATGCTGCGGGATATCTTGACTACTATGATGGTTGGTTAAATCTCCCCGGCTCTGTGGGAACTTACTGGAGCAGCACATGGAGTTCATTAGACTGGGCATGGACGTTAGACTTTGCCAGTACCTACAGCCGTATTTACAGTTGGGAAATGGCTTATGGCTATTCAGTGCGTTGTATCCAGAGCATGACAGACAACCCTGCTGTGCCTGGTAAACCAGTAACCGGTAATACTAAAAGAGGCAAGGGGAAATAAATTGGTTGTCATTTTTTACCAGGAGGAACAAAGTCAATTTTTTTCAATGCAATATCACATGAAAAAAATATCCGTTTTGATTCTATTCATTTTTTTCATTAACTGTTTAATGTTTTCGCAAATAGCAGTAAATAAAGATGGTTCACTACCAGACAATAGCGCCATGCTGGATATTGAATCAAATTCGGGAGGATTTCTGCCTCCCCGTTTTACCCTTAATCAACGCGATGCGATTCAAAACCCGGCTGAGGGGCTCATGGTTTATTGCACCAACTGCGGAAGCGGTTTTTCCGGTGCAGTCTCAGTATATATCAATGGACATTGGAGACTTATTACTGCGATTTGTCCATTCCCTGATTCGCCGGCAGCAGGTATACACAACAGTACTGCGACACAAATAACCTGGGAATGGGAATCCGCACCAGGGGTGTCCGGATATAAATGGAATATAACAAATGATTACACTTCCGCAATTGATATGGGACCAGTTACATCGAAAACCGAAACAGGTCTCACATGCAATACGACCTATTTTCGTTATGTGTGGGCGTACCACATATGTGGATTCTCAATTCCCACAGTTTTAACGCAAACAACCTCAGCATGTTTTACCTGTGGTACTCCCATCACAGTGAATCATGTGGCTGGAGCTACCGCACCGGTTAACAAAACGGTAACCTATGGCACGGTTACCAATATCCCGGGACAAACTGCGAAGTGCTGGATTACCAGGAATCTGGGCGCAAGCCAGCAGGGTACCACCGTAAACGATGCTACTGAAGCCTCAGCCGGCTGGTACTGGCAGTTTAACCGAAAGCAGGGGTATAAGGTTGAAGGCTCAGTACGTACCCCAAACACCGCATGGATTGATTTTATCACTGAAAATTCTAACTGGCTGGCCGTAAATGATCCATGTGCCCTTGAGTTAGGCATGAACTGGCGCATTCCAACCTATACTGAATGGACCAGCGTTGATGCGAGCGGCGCCTGGACAAACTGGAATGGCCCATGGAACTCTGCATTAAAAATGCATGCCGCAGGGTACCTCGAAGACATAGCTGGCTCATTGATGTTGCGTGGCTCGCGCGGATTTTACTGGAGCGGTTCACAGTTTGAAAGCGGAGGAGAAGCCAGCTGGCTCTTGTCTTTCAGGGATGTAAGTTGCAGCATGGCTTTCGTCGGGAAAGCGCGTGGCTTCTCAATTCGCTGCCTCAGGGAGGCGGGCAGCGTCATAACAACTCCTACGGTTTCAACTGCCCAGGTTTTAGCCATTACCCAAACCAGCGCCACAAGCGGAGGTGATGTGATTTTTGATGGCGGCGCCACCATAACAGCCAGAGGAATATGCTGGAGCACATCTTCAAATCCCACCATAGCAGACATTCATACTACCGACGGAACCGGAACCGGAACCTTCTCAAGCAATCTCACCGGACTTGCCCCCAACACACCGTATTATCTGAGAGCTTATGCTACCAATAGCGCTGGTACGGCCTATGGAAATGAGGTTCCCTTTACTACCTTATCATATTTTACCTGTGGTTCTTCTCTTACCATTAATCACATTGCCGGGGCCGTGGCCCCGGTTGACAAGACCGTGACCTACGGTACTGCTGGAAATATTCCGGGATCCATAAAATGCTGGATTACCAGTAATCTGGGGGCCGACCATCAGGCTAATGCAGTTAACGATGCCACGGAAGGTTCGGCAGGCTGGTACTGGCAGTTTAACCGGAAACAGGGCTACAGGCATGATGGTTCAGTGAGAACGCCCGGTACGGTCTGGTTAAATCCAATAACTGAAAGTATTGATTGGCTCGCAGTCAACGACCCGTGTACCATAGAACTTGGCCGCGGCTGGAGGATACCAACCTATGCCGAATGGAATAATGTAAGAACCGGTAATGGTTGGACAAACTGGAACGGACCGTGGAACTCAGGATTAAAACTTCATGCTGCGGGTTATCTTCGCTTTAATGATGGTTCGCTTGATGGGCGGGGCACGTATGGCAGTGTATGGAGCAGTAAACAGTTCAGTCCTGAATATGGCTGGTACTTTTACTTCACAAACGGGAGTTGCAATGAAAATTACGACTTCAAGGCATTCGGATGGTCAGTGAGATGTATCCGGGACTAGGTGCGCCAGGGAATAATGTTGTACCCGGCCTCATTGGTCTACCCTTAAACAGCGAAACAGTCAATCGGTTTAAAAAATTTAATCATGAAAGAATTATCCATCCTTTTTTTATTCTTTTTTTTCATCGACGGATTATCGTTTTCGCAAATTGCTGTTAACAAAGATGGAACAATACCTGATAACAGCGCCATGCTGGATGTTAATTCTAATACAGGCGGATTCCTGCTTCCTCGCCTTACTCTTGTTCAGCGCGATGCGATTCAAAATCCGGCCGAGGGTCTTATGGTTTTTTGTACCGATTGCGGTAAAGAAGGCGCCGGCGCTGTTTCAGTGTTTATCAATGGAAAATGGAGACTTATTAGTTCCAGTTGTCCTTTACCCGTTGCACCGGTAGCAGGCGTCCACATCTCTACAGCAACGCAAATAACCTGGGTTTGGGAGGTTGTGACCGGGGCAACCGGGTATAAGTGGAATACCACAAATAATTACAGTTCTGCTACTGATATGGCCACTGCGACTTCAAAAACCGAAACAGGCCTTTCTCCCGGAAATACTTACACAAGATATGTATGGGCATACAACCTTTGCGGAAATTCTGCAGCAACCTCGCTGGTTCAAGGCACCCCTGTTTGTGGGTCTCCCTTTACAATTGATCATGTGGCCGGAGCAGTTGCCCCTGTAACTAAATCAGTGACATATGGCACTGTAGCAAACATACCCGGAGAACTTCAAAAATGCTGGATTACAAAAAACCTGGGCGCCAGTCAGCAGGCAAGCGCTCAAAGCGACGCTACAGAAGCATCGGCAGGCTGGTACTGGCAGTTTAACAGGAAACAGGGCTTTAAACATGACGGCACCACCCGCACACCCAATACAACCTGGATTGATAATATCCTTGAGAATTCGAACTGGCTGATTGCCAATGATCCTTGTGCTCTGGAGCTTGGCAGCCCCTGGCGGATGCCCACAAACACCGAATGGACCAACGTGTATGCCGCTGGTGGTTGGTCAAACTGGAATGGCCCATGGAACTCGGGTTTGAAACTCCATGCCGCAGGAAACCTTTTCTATGCCACAGGCCAACTGCTCATGCGTGGCAGCACCGGCTTCTTTTGGAGCAGTACTGAATCATACGATTACTGGGGTTTCCGCTTTTACTTTAACAGCAACTACTGTCTTACAAACGGAACTACCAAAACGAATGGCTTCTCTTTACGATGCCTGAGGGAAGCTAACAATTTTGCGCCCATTCTTACAACAGCAGCAGTAACCAACATAGGGCCAACATCGGCAACTTCAGGTGGAAATATTACAACCGATGGAGGAGCTGCTGTGACAGAACGGGGTGTTTGCTGGAGCCTGAACGAGAACCCGTCACTTTCCGACAGTCATACCACTGATGGCAGTGGTTCAGGGGTTTTTATCAGCGCGTTATCAGGATTGACTGCTGACACCACTTACTTCGTCAGGGCTTATGCTGTTAACAGCGTTGGAACTTCCTACGGGAATGAGGTTAATTTTTATACCGGGACCTGGCCTTGCGGCACCTCCTTAACTGTTTACCATGTTGCTGGAACTATAGCGCCGGTGACAAAAACTATCAGGTATGGCACTGTTACGAATATACCCGGTGAACCATCAAAATGCTGGATTACAAGTAACCTGGGTGCCGACCATCAGGCAACGGCTGTGAACGATGCTACCGAGGCTTCGGCAGGCTGGTACTGGCAGTTTAATCATAAGCAGGGGTTTAAACATGATGGTACGACCCGAACTCCCAATACCGCATGGTTAAATTCTGTTCCCGGAACCGTTGACTGGGAGGCGGCCAATGATCCGTGTACTATTGAGATGGGCGCCGGGTGGCATATTCCCACGTTTACCGAATGGACCAATGTTTCCGTCACGGGGGGGTGGGCCAACTCGAATAACGCATGGGCCTCCGGGTTAAGACTTCACACCGCCGGAAGCCTGAGCGGCTATGATGGAACCCTTACCAACCGCGGTTTTTTCGGCCACTATTGGAGCCGGACAAAAGGACAACTTGATGGCAGCGGCTGCAACCTTTTTTTCTGGGATGGAGAATGTGGCATGAGCCTATACAGCAGTATGTCTAATGGCTTTCCTGTCCGATGCATTACAGATGAAGGCAAGTAGAAATTTTTGATAGCGGAGATGAGATTTTTTCTTCATCAAATCCTTCGGTTGCTGCCGTGTCAATTTCTTTTCAACAATAGTCCTGGAAATTTGAAGAAAATGTAATTTTATCGGGCAAATTTCCTCCATGTACGATATACTGATTCTGAACGACCTTGATCCGGGGAAGCTTCGAAAACAGTTTGACAAAACGCTTGAAGAACTGTCGAAAGGCGATTTCGTGGCCGCTGAAGTGAAAAAAATGCCCAATGCCGGATTTTACAGAGCGCGACTCGACAAAGAAAACCGCCTGCTGTTCCGATTCGGCAGGTTCAACGACCAGACCTTTCTGCTAATCGTTGAACTAATCCTGAATCATGATTATGCAAATTCCCGTTTCCTTCGGGGCGCCATGATTGATGAAACCAAACTGATACCTTTGTCAGGACTGGCCGCTGTCGCTCAGCAGGAGATGGTGTCACTTCCCTTTGTTAACCGGCGTTATCCGAAATTTCACCTGCTCGACAAGTACCTGTCTTTCGATGACAACCAGGAGGAGATTCTTCAATATCCCTTACCGCAGATTATCATCGGGTCGGCCGGAAGCGGAAAAACCGCGCTGACTCTCGAAAAGATCAAAACGCTCAAAGGCAGGGTGCTTTATGTGACACTCTCCTCATACCTTGCCGAGAACTCCTCACGATGGTACTATTCGCATCATTTCGAGAATGAAAGTCAGGAGGTCGATTTTCTCTCGTATCGAGAATTCATTGAGACCATCCGGATCCCGGAAGGCAGGGAGATGGATTTTAGGACCTTTGAGCGATGGTTCTGGGGATTTAAGCAATCAACCGGATTGAAAGATTCGCACAAGGCATTTGAAGAATTCAGGGGGGTAATCACCGGGATGGACATCACGAAACAGTACCTGAAACCCACTGATTATGAAGCTTTGGGCATCAAACAATCCATTTTTCTGGCCAATGAAAGGCCAACGGTTTATGCCTTGTTCGAAAAATACCTTCAATTCCTGAAAGATGAAGGATATTATGACATCAACATCCATTCACACCAGTTGCTTGCATCGTGTCGGCCGGTCTATGATTATATCGTTGTCGATGAGGTGCAGGATTTCACCAACATACAGTTGTTCCTTATCCTGAAATCGCTGATCAAACCTGCTCATTTCATACTGTGTGGCGATGCCAATCAGGTGGTCCATCCCAATTTCTTTTCCTGGTCGCATCTCAAGAGCATGTTTTACCAGAACGACCTTCGCGGTGACGACATCCGGATTCTCCATGCCAATTACCGCAACACACCCACTGTTTCGGACCTGGCCAACCGCTTGCTGAGGATAAAGATCGCCCGGTTCGGCTCCATCGACAAGGAGAGCAATTACCTGGTAACCACCGTTTCGCAAAATTCGGGCGAAATGGCATTCCTCGAAGAGAAGAGTAAAACGGTAACAGAGCTTGCACGAAAGACCAGCAAATCGGTGCATTATGCCGTGCTGGTGTTGCGCAATGAAGACAAAGGCAGGGCCGCCGCTGTTTTTCATTCTCCCCTGCTCTTCTCGGTACAGGAATCAAAAGGCCTTGAGTATGAAAACATCATTCTGTACAATGTGATTTCCGACAATGCCGCCGAGTTCAACAGCATTTGCGAAGGAGTAAACCTGGATTCGATCAATGGCGATGATCCGCAGTATTTAAGAGGGCGTGACAAGACCGACAAATCGCTCGATGCCTACAAGTTTTACATCAATTCATTGTATGTAGCCATCACCCGGGCTGTGAAAAATGTATACATCGTGGAGAAAACAAGGGGACACCGGCTGATCGGGCTTCTTGGGATTTCAGAAGCCCCGCGCGAAAGGGTCATAAAAGAAGATATCTCATCGGCCGATGACTGGAAGCGTGAAGCGCGGCGACTGGATATGATGGGCAAAATTGAACAGGCCGACGCCATACGAAAAAACATCCTGGTGACCGTTAAACCCAACTGGGAGCCCATGACGCTCGACCGTTACTGGAAAATCAGGGAGGAAGCCCTTCATCCGGACCAGTTCAATAAAAAAGCCAAGGATCATTTGTTTGATTTCGCCCTCATTCATAACCAACATGTGATCCTCGAAAAACTCGCTGACTTGAATTATCGCAAAGCCGGTCAATACGAGAACGAGCGCGGTTCGATCTTCAGGAAATATTACCAGCATTACCGCGACGACAATGTGAAGATGGTGGCGCAGGAGATTAACAAATATGGCATTGATTACCGCGATGTTCACAATTTCACTCCGCTGCACGCTGCCGTCTTCTCCGGCGCTGCAAAGATCGCTGCATCCTTGCTTGAAAATGGCGCCAACCCGGGACTGACCGACACATTTCACAAATCGCCGGTTCAGATTGCACTCATGCAATCCTATGCCGATCCCCTTTATGCCCGGCAAAAGATTGGCAGGATTTATCCCCTGCTGAACTCCGAATCCCTGCAAATCCAGGTCGATAACCAGTTGATAAAAATAGACCCTCACAAAGTCGAATATTTCATGCTGAATTTTTTCATCGCCGTACAATCGGTTATCCAGCAAAAAAAGAGGCATTATGAATCCCTGGGCGTTCGGGTTGACGACTTCATCGGCAAGCTGGTTGAATTTCCGGAGAATGTCATCCCCGCATACCGGAAGAAAAAGGAATATTGGCTCGCTGTTTTGGCCAAACATGAAGTCGACAGCAACAATCCTTACAACAAAAAGTTATTCTACCGGATTGAACGCGGTGTTTACGTGCTCAACCCTGACATGAAGATCAGGCACGAAGGCCAGTGGATTCAGGCGGAGGAGGTGATCGACAGCCAGGGTATCGTTTATGAAGACATTGTGGAACATAATCAACAAAAAAGAAAAAAGGATCTCGAACGCTTTGAGGAAGAGATGGAAAAAGAGCGAAAGAGAAAGGAAAGAGAGGAGGAGATGAGGCGACAGGGATACGGGTGGTACAGGGAGAGGTTTTGACGGAGGACGGAGGACGGAGGACGGAGGACAGAGGGGAATTTTTGATATTTCTATTTTTATTTTAAACATTTTCGATGAAGAAACACATGACTTCCCAGGCTCTTTCACCTGAAAAATACATCCGCACAAGGGCGAAAACATTGCCCATCGGGCCGTGTTATGTCAATGATGACTGGAAATTGACAGGGATAGCCAGGATCACAGTTACGAGGATGCACATCAACGGAAATGTCACATTTGGCAATTATTTAGTCGACCTGTATTGCCTTGGGGTGTTTGATTCCCACTGGACGTTCAATATTCCAGGCCCTGAATTCAGGGAATACATCGATGACCAGAACACTACGCAGGGTTTGGGGTACAAGCTTACAATTACAGAGTATGTACTGGTGCATAATATCATTTACGGGGCGGTTGAATTTGCTTCTGATTTTGGTTTTCATCCACATAAATCGTTTGAAGTCGCAAGTCGCCTGCTGGAGGAGGATGATGAGTGTATACCTTTGACGGATGTTGAGTTTGGATTTAAAGGAAAACCCCTTTATCTATCGAATGTAAAGAACCCTTATGAAAAGAACCGCGTGATTTCACAGCTTGAAAAGTGTTGCGGATCAGGTAATTATTATACTGTGGATGACCGGGAGGCGGCAGCATTCTTCATTAAGGAGGCAAAGGCGGATGGCAACATCCCCGATTATCAGAATCCAAAGGTAAAACAAGACCTGATCGGTGATTTTCTGAAGCATACAAAGAACCTGCAAAAGACTTTAAACACCAAATCTGATTCATTTTCGGAGATCTGTGAACGGTCTGTGGAGATCTTTTATGAGTACATGGTCAATGACGAGGAGCAGTTTAAGGCAAGTGAGACCATCAGGTCGCTTTATGATTTCACGATCAGCAAGGAGGTGTTTTCTGATGAAATGTTGTTTGGGAGTTCGCGAAAGCCGGAAAACAGGTCTGAGATCAGAAAAGCGGCTGAGGAGGCCTGGAGGCAAATGGGCCGTGAAGCGGAAGATGAGGCTGCCTCCAATAACATCAAAAGGCTGATACAGAAGTACCCAGGTATTCCGATATTCCGGTACCTCGATTTCCGTCTCCGGGAATTCAAATCGGGAATGAAGGGATTGTTAAACGATCTGGAACAGTATGTAATCCAGCATCCCGACTATCTTCCGGTGGTATATCTCTTTACGATATCGTGGCTGATGAACCGTCCGGATAAAGCTGAGCGGAAGATGGGGGAGTCGATCCATTTGAAGGTTGCCGGCAAAGGCCGTTCATCATTTTGCCTCGCTGAAGCGGCGGTTTACACAGAGGCGCTTTCAACCAATTACATTGTGAACCAAGAGTTTATATTGCTACAGGAACAAAACACATACCTTGAATTTAACATGCCAGCGCTGGCGCCCGACCGTCTGATCTTTATGACCAAACTGGCTCAGGTCATCAATGTACGGGATTGGTGCGAAAACTGGATGAAGAATCAGTCGGAATGAACATTTGTCACGGCAAGTGGCTGGCTTTCTTATCGGGATACTTATACCACGACTTGTTGACGGCCCCACCTGATTCGGCCCAGGCCTGGAACTGGGGATAGGCCTGAAGGATTTCGGTGGTTTCATTTGGAATATAGAGTTCCGATGCCACAATTTCAAGACCCCACGGAAGGTTCCGGGCAGTCCGGTAAAATCCTGCAGGATTATTAAACTGCCTTCCTGCCGTCCAATCCCACGTGGCGGGTGATGCATCATCGTCGGTGCCGAAAAGGGCCATGTTAGCCACATTGGTAGGTGGATGCCCGAACATGTGTACCTCGTGGTTACGTTCCATGTAGATGTAAACCTGCACCCACAGGCTGTTCCCTGCAACGGCGTTATTCCATGTAAACTGAAAATCGACAGTGTCGTTCAGCCGGTCGATGATATCACCGTCAAACAATTTCACGGCGTTGGGTACCTGCTGATCGGTCACCACATGGGCCGGTTCGGTAAAGGTGGCTGCTCCGGCTGGCAGATAAGTTAGTTTTTTCGCGGATCCATTGTCCTTAAACCACTCCATTCCGGCCCCTCTCGGGATCCCCCCGCCGATCCAGTAAACGGACGTCACGATGCGACCTCCCACCAGCTTGTTCAGGGCATTCTTCCATAGGTGCATGCGGGTCTTCATAATTACGTCGTTGAAGTCGTAATCGCCCATGGCCGGCCACAAATCTTCATACATATGAAAATAATAGTTATTGCCTGAAGGAAAAACAGAATTGTACGCTTTGGAAGGATCACCTGGCCAGTAATCCGACTCATCGAACACCCCGTCGCCGTCGGTGTCGGGTTTTGTGGATATATTTTGCCATGTCGCTCCAAAGAGGGTAGCGGCATAACCCCCGCCGGTGGCCGAATTCGCTGCCGAACTCCCCGAACCCTGCTCAAATTTCCAGTAACCCACCATTCCCTGTTCATTTCCAACAGGGTCATTCGTATAAAAATTTGCAACTTCGGTGTCAGAAAGCTCACGGTTCCAGATACATACATTATCCAACAACCCGTTGAAATAGTTATCGGGCGTGTTATCACCCCATCGCCCGAAAGTAACGATGACATTATTGGGATTGTAAGCCAGCACACTGTTACTCATCCCCTCGGAAATACCATCGAGATAGAGTTTCCGTTTGCCATCGGCGGTGAACACTCCGACTACCTGATGCCAGGTATCGTCAGAAACATTCTGGTTAGTACTTTTTACATACTCCGTTTCCAGGTTTCTCGACTTAACGCCGGCTTTATAGAAATTTTCTTCATACTTTCTGAGATACAGCCCGTGATAAACCGTTGCATAGTTGGGATCGGCAATATTGACGAGCGTCATATCGCTATTCTCAGTCCCGCCTCCGGGTGTTCTGAACCATGCACTGAAGGTAAAAGGATATTTGGTGACGATAGCCCCTTTATTACCATTGTTGACCAATAAATAATCGGCGCCCCCTTTCAGCCTGACGGCCCAATTGCCCCCTTCGGTCGATTTGACAGCCGGATTAAAGACAAAACCGGTACTTCCTTCCGAAGCACGCAGATATTTGCTCATTCTCGTGTCGGGCGAATATATCCTGACCGAATCAACCGTATCCGGAAGCTGGTAGTTGAAAATTACCTGATTATTCAGAATGGTCTGACCATCCAGGAAATTACCCGCTTTATCGTACAATCGTAAGGTTTTCCCATCCCCACTCCCTGAAATATCAACGGATAATGCGTAGGTTGTGGCGCTGGTCCACTCAAAACCTTCCGGTACCCGGAGATCTTTCATAGTTTTTACCTGTTCATTGTTTTCTTCCTGTTTCCTGCAGGAATGGAATAGAAATCCGGAAATTGTCAACAAGAGGACAAGACGATACAATTTCATAATGAAAATATTTATTGCCAAAGATAATCATCATGTATGCAATAAAAAAGCAGGAATTAGTTTCTGCATGGTTTTAATAGATTAACGTATCATTTTCCCTGAAATTCGTAATCGCTGTCGATCAAACTGATGTAAATATTTCTGATGATGGTTGTTCCGGCAGATAAGCTGACAAGAAAACGGAGCCCGCGAAAGCGGGAGGAAAAATATCCTTCTTATTTTATCTCTGAAAAAATGTATTCCATGGCTGTTTTTGTCGAAATATTTTCGTCAATCTTACCATAATTTCCATTTGAAGCATAAACCAGGGTGGTGCTGTCAGCCGGGAACCACACCATGTTGCAATAGTATCCGATTGCATCACCACTGTGAAAGTAAGCAATCCCCTGCGGGGTGTCCATTTTAAAAATTCCCAGGCCATACCACATATTGAAGAATTCCAGGTCAGGTTCATTCGGAGCCTGCCAGGTAAGCATCTCGGCCAGTGAGGCCTCATTCAGCACCTGCCCGGTCATCAGCGCCCTGAAAAAATTGTTCAGATCACAAGGGTTTGAGATCAGTCCGCCATCGGCACAATAATAATCCCAGCCGCTGAAATACGTGCTTTCGATGACCTGCAGGTTGCTGTACAGATCAATGTAACCCTTCACGATTCCATCAGGCACCGGGTCTTCGGCAGCAAACCGGGTAAGTGTGAGTCCAAGCGGAATAAACAGCTTCTCTTCAAACACCTTGTAAAACGGCTTGCCTTCAATTTTCGTGATCAGCATGCCCAGCATGATGTAATTGGTGTTCGAATAACGGACATCCTCGCCCGGTTCAAAATATGCCTTTTTGTGATACGCATACTTTAGCAGGTCATCAGCTGTCCATTCCCTGATCAGATCGTTCAATGATGCCGTTTGAAACTGAAGGCTCTGGATGTAATTGTAAATCCCGCTCGAATGCTGAAGCAGTTGCCTGATGGTGGCCTTGTCGGCATTCTCAATTTTCGTGATAACATCTCCATCGAGATAATCGGATATTTTGTCGTCAATATCCAGTTTGCCCTCTTCCTGCAACAGCAGTACCGTGGTGGCTGTAAACATCTTGACTGTTGAACCCACCCTTGAAATATTGCATGACTGCATGTTGACATTGTTGTGCAGATCGGACTTTCCATGAGCGCCAAGCCACAAACCGGCATCGTTGTGGTAAACCGACATTAAAATCCCCGGAACGCCTTTCGAGGTAAGGTTTTCAAGCAGGGATTTGTATCTGACATTGTCAGGATTCATGGAACTGCTGTCGGTAAAGGGAAAATTACACGCATAAAACGTGGGCGGGATATCTTCGCCTTTCCGGCACGACGAAAAAAGGATGATGACCATGACCATGCTGAGTATCTTATTCATTGGTTTTGGTTTTGTAACGGATGAAAAATTTAACCCCCAGGTGAAGATTTATATGGGTCATCAAGGGAATAAAACCCGGAGAATAGGGATATTCTGCCCATGACTGGTATCTCATGAATATCTTTGGACTGGTCTTGTCAGTGCTTCTTAAATAATAACCAATATCAAGTGAGAGGGATGGATACAGTCTGGAATTTCCGAAGTCGGCCCTTTTCTCATAGTAACCGTCTTTAAAGACAAACTCTTCGGAAGTGGCAAACGTATGCAGGTAGCCGATCCCGACGAGTCCCGCGAAGGCAAGGCCGAAGGATAACCGGTACTCATAGCCCACTTCAGAAGTTAACCCGATCCCCTGACTGAGATAGTTATGATAGTAGTAGCTGAGGTTTGCGGTTTGAAAGAGTCTTCCATGCTCCCCTGTTTTGTAATTGAATTCCGTCCCGACCTGGATACCCGGATGAATAGGTATTGTAAAAAATCGTGTAAACGGAACAGCCGTTGCCTCGTTGAAAACCGAAATATTCACCGGTATTGACTTGCCCTGGCTAAATACGATCATCGGTGCAAGGAGGACGAAAGTCAGGAGCTTTTTTATCATCGTTAAATTCATGGTTGAAAAATTAATTTACACGGTGACATTGAATATCCATTGTTGTCAATCACGTTTGGCATGAATGGGTTCCGAATGGGTTCCGATGGATATATCATATGATAGTATTACAGATGAAGGCAAACAGGTAATTGACGGGATTAGTGAAGAATCCGCAAAAATTCCAATGCCTGCTCCTGCGAAGGAACCTTTCCATGCCACCGGTAATCATTTTCA
>Ga0247842_10006378_pt1 | contig 13366 bp, 13 predicted proteins | sample LaCruzMarch2015__3_FD_192411 | JGI IMG/M metagenome (GOLD analysis project Ga0247842, IMG submission 192411) | Freshwater microbial communities from meromictic Lake La Cruz, Castile-La Mancha, Spain - LaCruzMarch2015_19m | ecosystem: Environmental > Aquatic > Freshwater > Lake | place: Spain...
AGACGCGGCGCGTGATGCGTTCGCGGAAATGCCGAAAGCGGAAATAATCGATATGCAGAAGAAGTTTGTAAAAGCGACAGGCGGAGCATGGCTTGACCCAAGCACGAAAGACGAAGCGCGAAATCCGAAACAGAAAAATGCAGGATTGCCGGGGCGTTTAGCAGAGACCTTGCAGGCCACACGGGACGGAAGAAGTCTGAAAGAAGTAGCGAAAGCGCGAGGATTGACAATGAGTACAGTCGTAAAACATCTTGAAGAACTTGCCGAAATAGGGAAGTTGGTGCGGGCAGATTTCGCACACCTCGTTCCAATAAGCGTCACGGAAGAAATACACGAAGCGCTCGCAACCTCCGGAAGCGAGCGCCTTTCTCCGGCCTTCCACGCGCTTCGCGGCCGCCATTCTTTTGAAACGATTCGCCTCGTTCGCCTTATGCGGCGTTGAGTGACAATATTTTCTGCATTAACGCATCGGCGGGAAGAAGAAGTGCTCCTTCCAATGGGATATAAAACATTCCCTGAACTCTGCTTTTGTCAGTTGATATCGGCAATCCGCTTTCTTCCAACAACTCCTGATCGTTATAATTGTCTCCTATGGCCATGACGTTCTCTTTCTGGAGCCCGAATATTTCCGTCACATGCTTCAATCCAAGAGCTTTTGTCTGGTCATTTTTAATTAAAATATCATAGGCCTCTCCGTTCCAAACGGTGCAAAGATTCGCATCCTGTGCGACAACATCTTCAATTTCTTTTATTTTCTCCGTGCAATGAATAGTTATGATGAATTCTTTCGGCTCAAATCCTTTGATTTTTTCATTCGCTATGCTTTTTAGTTTTGGAAATATGTCCTTCAGATACTCGAAACTGTTGATGTGTTGGTAAATCTTCCCCTTATACCAGGTGGCGCTGCCGTTTTCATACGTCAGACTTACAAAAGGCAAAACCTCTCTGAACATTTCCTGCAACATATATAATCCCCGCCCGGAACTGATATTGACCAGAAAGCCCCTTTTGTTAAGTTCAGTTATCTGCTCTATTTGTTTCTTGGCGATTATTTTTGTCTCCAGCGTGGTGACATTTCCAACCTGCTTTATTTTAGTGCCTCTGGGAACGAGAACCCCATCAACATCAAATACGACCATCTTTATTTGACTTATATCTTCTACGGAAAGTTCCTCCAAAGGTTTCATATTTTCGTGCATATTACCAAATAAATGTCATGTAAGCGCGTCAACAATATATTTAAGCGAGGCTGTCGCGACGCCGAGAACTTTGTCTGCGGCGCCATAATAAAGGAAAAGAGTGTCGCCGCGAACGACTACGCCGCACGAAAAGACGACATTTGCGACATCTCCCTCGCGCTCATATTTTTCAAGAGGCTCAAATATAGCGTCGGCTGTACGGGCCAGAACGGATGTTCCGGAAGAATCCAAAAGCGCGGCGCCGAGACGGTATGTAGTATGGCGCGAAACGCCGTGATATATCATGAGCCAGTTATTGCCGACTTTAATTGGCGGGGCAGTGCTGCCTACTTTTTTCCCATCCCACATTCCGCGCCGCGGAGATATAACTTCAATGCCGCGGCTCGCTCTCTTTCCCGAAGAAAGGTCGGGTAACAGATCGGCGCATATCTGACTGTGGATGCGATGATAGAGCATGTAGTTCTCTCCTATTTTTTCAGGCAAAATCGCCAAGTCTTTGTCATCAACACCGTCCGGAGTAAGAATGAATGGCGCGCTCCATTTTTCGAATCGCCGCGCGAGAAAATCATCAACACTGATAGACGAAATAGCCCCAGCCGGCACATGCACGCCGTCATATGCCGTGTAGGTCATGTGAAGTATATCGCCAATGCGCACAATTCGCGGGTCTTCACATCCCGAATTACCTGAAGGGCTTCCGTGCTTCATTTCAAAATCAGCCCGCGGTTTATAAATTGGTTCCGGCAGACGTTCGTCAATATTTATTCCGTCTTTAGATATCGCAAGGCCGATGGTAGAAGTATTTGCAGCGTCCATCGCACGATAAAGAATATAAACAGAACCGTTTATGTCGATGGCGGCGGCATTCATAACCTCACGACTTTCAAATCCGTCTCCGCGCGGGACGAGAATAGGATTCTTTTCAGATCGAGTGAAAGTGCGCGCCGGTCTTTCCGGATTGAGCGCGCGCAACAAGTTGCTAAGTTTGACGCTCGCTTTGGCGCAGACGGTATCCGCCGCACCGTACCAAATATCAAGAACGTCATTATCGCCGATAGTCGCGCCTGTGGGGAAGACGATACCCGGAACAAGACCGTACTCCTCGTAAAATTCTTCAGGAACAATAATGGATTCTGTGCGATTAATTATCTTTGACGGGTCATTCTGGTCAATAAGCGCCGCTTCAACTGAAAAAACTCTTTCGTTACTGCTGAAATAATCTTCAATGTATGAATAGAATATGAGCCAGCCTTTGTCGGTAAGAACAGGAACACTCCCGACTTCAACGTGGTCATTATCACTGCGTTTAAGCGGAAGCTTGTGCGACTGCCAATTCTCATACCACTTATTCCAAAAATCCGGCGACCAGAAATCTTCAATTTTATCTGCCAAGGCAAGGCATATTTCAGCCGGCGGTTCGTCTGTGTGAACAGTAAGAAGTGCTGCAACTTTGCCGTTTATCCGTTTCGGAAAAATGACAAATGCTTTCGCATTGAACGGGGTCGCAAGATGCCTTTCAGTGAAACTTTTCCCGTCGCGCGAGACCGCGATGCCGACTTTTATATTGTCTTTTGAAAAAGGATAATCGCCGAGTGCTGTGTAAGATAAATAAGTGACGCCTTCAAAAACAGTCGCCCGCGGATCCTCGCAGCCGAAAGCCTCCCAAGGTTCTTCGGGGATTAGAACTTGCCGCCGCAAATTGAAGTGGATGCCATCCTCTGAAAAAGCCTCCCCGATTGTTGACTGTCCTGCATAAGGCGAAACGAGCGCCGCCGGATTTGAAAGCGCGCGATAAAACATTCGCCACCCATTTTCTTCTCGCACCACTGAAGGATTAAAAGTCGCCAAAGCTTCCCAAGGATGCTCATGGCGTGGCGAGAGTATTGGATTGCTGGGTTCTCGGCGAATAACGAACATAGATAAATATTATTTTGTTAATTTGTCTGGGCGTCCTGTCCGTCCAATATCGGCTGACTTCCTTTCATTAGAGCATCAAGGAAATCATTGAGCGGAGCGGTCGCAACACAGACGACTTTATCCGCGCCGCCATAATAAATGAATAATTTCCCGTCACGCACGACCGCGCCGCAAGCGTACACAACTCCTGGCTTGCCGTGATTTTCGTAATGTTCATCCGGAGAAAGTATGGGAACAGATGAACGATAAAGAATTTTGGTCGGATCAACTATATCAAGCAACATCGCCCCGAGTTTGTAGCGTCCGGGGTCATTCTTATCAATTGCGTGATAAAAAAGAAGCCATCCGCGATCAGTTCTCAGCGGAGGCGGGCCTGCGCCTCGGACAAAACTGTCCCATGCATCGCGCGCCGGCAGATTGCCGCGCGTCCCGACCCAACTTTCAATGAACGGTTCTATAGTGCCGATATTATCTATGGAATCGCGATAGGCGATCTCTATTTCAGGAGCGACGCTGTGCAGAATAGCGAATCTCCCGCCTATTTTTTCGGGGAAGAGAACCCAGTTTTTCTGAATTTCCCGCGGACGCGAGAGGATGTGTGGCCCATCCCATTTCCAAAATCTTTCTGCAAGAAAATCATCCTGTGATATCGAAATCGCGGCGACGCGTATGAAATCCCAGCCGTCAAACATATTGAAAGTGATATAAATCCGTCCTTCTATTACGACCATGCGCGGGTCTTCGCATCCGCCCCAACTGCCGCCGGAAGGATACAAAAATGGTGAGTATCGGCGTGCCTGTCCGTAAGGCCTGCGCGGGCTCTGCGCAACAAAGGCAGGATATGGCAATCTTTTGTCAAAAATAAAGCCATTTGCGCTGCTTGCATAACCGAGCCGCGAGACACCGTCAGAACCGATGGCGCGATAAATAAGATGAGTACGGTCGTTAAGCACGGCTGCCGCAGGATTAAGAACAGCCTCGGCTGCCCAAGGATGCTTCCCGGGCCTAAGAATTGGATTATGAGAAGACCTGTTGAGTAAAAGACTCTTAAGATGCAAAGCCTCCGCAATTTTTTCGCGAATGGATTGCGAAAAGACAGCGCCAAGAATTGCTCCGACAACGAAGAAAGAAAAGAGCAGAGCGACTATATTTATAAAAAATGTGAGACTCATAAAAAGCAGCTCAGTTAACAATACCATCAACGCGCTGAACAAATGCGGAAGTAATGCACACAACAAACCCGCAACTCAGGAGAAATTATTCGACCTATTGACATAAAATTGTCAATATGCTATTATCCAAAGCAACGAGGTAGCCGCTGGCTATTTCGGTAATTACATTCAATGCCAATACTAGGAGCCCTTATGGGGTTTTTTATTTTGTCAGGCGCCACTACGATGCCGTTTGTTTATAGTGGCATCCCGACGGCGTACAAATTGCCGAATTACGCGGTAACCCTTACTGCGTACAATGCAGTACCGTCACAGACGGATGGCGAACCGTTCATAACCGCTTCCGGCACATATTCAAATCCGGAAGTCGTCGCGGCGCGCTCACAGGATCTCGCGAAGGAACTACCGTTCGGTACCATCATCGAAATTGACGGCCCTTCAGCTCCTGGAAATTCGTGCGGCTATGATGTCGTATCTCCAATCATCGGTTACCGCGTCATTGCGGACACGATGAACTCACGTTTTACAAATTATATTGACGTTCTGTTCAGCATAAGGTCGCACTACACCATGTCTGACGGCAAAACAAAAAATGCAAGCACCATACTTGGCATTTGTGACGATGTCACTGTCCATGTGGTCGGTTTTATAGATATCTCAAATCCGAATCACTTGCCGAAAACGCAAGAGGAACTCATAAAGATAATCAAAGGAGGTAATTCACTCGCAATAAAATAAAATATCCCGCTCCAACGCGGGATATTTTTTGCTGTATCCTAGAGGTATATGAAACGTCTCACTCGCGCAATGTCCGGACTCACATTGCGTGAATATGAAAAACTTTCGCGTCTCTCCACGCCAATAAAGATACAGAATTTTCTTGATGCCATTCCGAGAAATTGGGAAAAGAAAGGCGATACATATATGTCTCCCCGTCGTGTCCTGCGCGAAAACAAAGCGCACTGTATTGAAGGCGCGCTTCTCGCCGCCACCGCGCTTTGGATAGCGGGCGAGCCTCCTATAATAATGAATCTTTCACCGCAGCCGGACAAAGGCGACTTTGACCATGTGATAACGCTCTATAAGCGAGGCGGTTGTTATGGCGCGATAAGCAAAACGAATTATGCTTCCATAAGATTCCGCGACCCGATATACCGCACTCCGCGCGAACTCGTATTGTCTTATTTCCATGAATGGTTTCTAAACTCAACGGGAGAAAAAATACTTGAGTGCTATTCAAAACCTCTAAACATGCAGCGGTTCGGAGCAGGTTGGATAACTGACGAAAAAGATCTTCAGGGGATTGCGGACGCCCTTGATGCCCTTCCGCATTACCTCATCGTCCCGAAAGGGAATTGGCAGTACGTGCGCAAGGCCGACCATATGGAACTCAAGGCCGGCAAGCTTATCGAATGGCCGAAATCCGACCCAAGAACATAATGCGTGCTAAAATAAAAAGATATGAAAGGATACATAACACATATTGAAGAAGAGACGAGAAATAATACTGACTATAGGCGCGTGCTGTATACGGCGAAACATCATCAGTTAGTTCTTATGAGCCTCGCTCAAGGAGAAGAGATAGGCGAGGAAGTGCATAATCTTGACCAATTTTTCCGTTTTGAATCCGGTAACGGGAAAGTCGTAATCGACGGCGTTGAACACGAGGTAAAAGACGGCGATGCCGTAATAATCCCTGAAGGAGCGGTGCACAATGTCATCAACACAGGCTCAGACGCCTTGAAGCTCTACACTATTTATGCTCCGCCGAATCATAAAGACGGAACGATACAAGCGACTAAAGCGGACGAGGTTGAGGAACATTTTGACGGCGTAACCACGGAATAGAAATAAAAAGAAAAATCCCGTCCGCCAGCTGGCGGACGGGATTTTCTTTCAGCATTTAGATTTTGCTGACGTTGATGGCGTTCGGGCCCTTCGGGCTGTCGCCGACCTCAAACGAAACCTTGTCTCCCTCGTTAAGCTGTTCGAACGAAATGTTCTTAAGCTCATTTGAGTGGAAGAAAAGATCTTTCTCCTGTCCTTCGCGCTTGATAAAGCCGAAGCCTCTCTCGTTTTTCTTTATGACTATTCCTTCTTGCATACTGGATATAGATATTTTGCGTTTCTAATGTATCAAATCAGTAGCCGAAGATAGAAGCTCGATCCCACTTCTCTGGATCCAGCGCTGGTTGACTGCTCAATAATAGCAATTATATCTCTCATCGTCAATGGCAGAATTATTTGGTACACTTTCGCATATCGCAGATATGAAGATTCACCATAAGGATCCGTTCACTTTGAAAGATTTGCTTGATGGCGAGAAATTATACTCGCTTGTTACCGGATTCGTGCTTCTCGGTTTCTCGTTCGTCACATATCACTTCGCCAATGCTTATGCCGTTTTGTATTTGGCGCGTTCTACAACAACCTTTGTCGGAGATATTTTCTTAGACAATATTCCCGTTATTGACTTGAATTTCATTATCATTGAATTCGCACTGATTACGTCGGCAATATTTGCAGTCTATTTATTGTTCTTCAAGCCAAGTTATGCGCTTTTTTCCCTTAAGGCTCTGGCAGTCTTTAACATAACAAGAGCATTATTCATCTCCCTTACTCATATGGGCGATTACCCTGGGCACTTGGTTCCGGGTCCCGGACTTATTGACGGCATTTTCTCATATTTCGATTTTCAGACAGGTTTTTTCTTTTCCGCGCACACAGGACTGCCGTTCCTATTCGCTCTAATTTTCTGGAAGGAACCCGTTCTGCGTTATTTATTCCTGTCTTTGTCTTTTGTTTTCGGAATCGCCGTGCTTCTGGGCCATGTGCATTATTCAATTGATGTATTCGCGGCGCCATTCATGGCGTATGGAGTGTTCAGGATCGTAAAATATTTTTTCCCGCACGATTACAAACTTATAGAACCACCACATGTTTAATCGGCGGGTTTATCTTGACTACGCGGCTGGCGTCGATGGCAATCCGTCATCGCCCCATGCAGAAGGCCGAAACGAGAGAAAAATTCTTGAAGGAGCGCGGGAGAAAATTGCACGCCTCGTTGAAGTGCAATCAGACGATGTCATCTTCACAAGCGGTGCGACAGAGAGCAATGCTCTCGTTATTCTCGGAGTCGCTCATGAAGGGGATCATGTGCTCTATTTGCCGAGCGCGCATGCGTCAATTATCGAAAATATCAAACTGCTTAGCGAGCGCGGAGTTAAAGTTGAAGCTCTACCGATACAACATGCTCGCGTCGACACAGAGGCATTAAAAAAGATGTTAAGGCCTGAGACGAAATTAGTAAGTATAGAAGCAGTATGTGGAGAAACGGGTGTAATTTGGAACACGAGGGAAATCCGTGAAGCAATTGGTTTAAAAATTTTATTGCATGTCGACGCGAGCCAAGCGCCTATCACCGAAAAAATTTCGCGCGCACATTTTGGCGCAGATATTCTAACTTTTGACGCTTCAAAAGTTGGGACGGCTCGCGGTATCGGAGCGCTGATAGCTCACCGCACAATTCCGATTTCTCCTCTTTATTCAGGAGGCGGACAGGAGCGCGGATTGCGTCCCGGAAGCGAAGCTCCGGAACTCGCGAAAATTTTTGCAGAGGACCTTTGCATCGCTGTTCGTAATCGCGAACAATTTCGTGTCTCTGCGGAACGCGAAAGAAAGGAACTGATAAAAACCATCACAAACGCAATACCAAATGTATATATAAATGAAAGTCCGTCAGCTGACAGACAGGCCTGCCTGTCCGGTAGGCAGGCGCCGAACATACTTAATTTATCGTTCCCAGGCAGAGACACAGATTATCTGGCCGCACTTTTGGATGAGGCCGGATTCGCGGTCTCAACGCGGAGCGCTTGCGAAACTGATTCTGAAGATGGTTCAAGGGCGGTCTTTGTTTTAACGGGCGACAAAGCTAGGGCAAACTCAACGCTTAGGATTTCCTGGGATTCGAGCGTTAACCGCCGCGAACTTGCCTGTTTTGCAAAAGCTCTGTCAAAGGCGGTTACATTTATTGACAGTGGCGGTCAACGGTAGCATTATAGTCATATGAATATAGAGGAACTATCCAAATCTCAACTGATACTTCTCACTATCTTGGTGAACTTCGTGACGTCAGTTACGACAGGCATTCTTACTGTCTCTCTTCTTGATCACGCTCCGGCATTCGTTACTCAGACAGTGAATCGTGTTGTTGAGCATACCATCGAGACTGTCGCGGCCGCGGCACCGGCTGCAATAATTCAGGCGCCTGCTCCGTCAAATCAGGAGCTCGTCATGTCCGCGATAGCGGCGGATGCGTCCCTACGGTCGGTATGTATGCCGCTTCAACAGGCACTTCAACGCCGATTATCGCAATAGGCACATACCTTTCAAAAGCAAAGGCGATAGTTACAGCGGCACAGGAAGCACTGCCTAAGGAAATATTAGTTGAATTTCCGGACGGTTCATACACAGCGGCATCTCTGGCGCACGAAGGGAGCGCAATAGCAATTTACGGATTTGCGGACAGTGCAATATTGCCAAAAATATCTTCGCCCACACTTATTCCCGATAGCGAACTGAAACTCGGGCAAACTGTGATAGCCATAAGCGCTGATGGTTCCGCAGCCACCGGTATTGTGGCTCGCGTTAGTACAAAAGGCGTTTACACAACATTGCCTGACATAGGAGCAGGAAGCGCAGCTGTTGACCTGTCCGGCAATCTTGTTGGCTTAGGCGCCGGAGTCACGCCTGGTCTTCTTATCAGCACGAACAAAATAACCGCACTTTTGAACGCAACATCAACAACAGCGACATCAACTTCTACAAGCAAGTAGTTTTTGCAGTTTTTCTATATGCCACCATTCAATAATTTCACCACCAAAGCCAAAGAAGCCGTGCGGCGCGCGCATGAACTGGCGATAGAGCGCGGGCAGAATCATGTGTCGCCGATCCATCTGCTCGCCGCGCTTGTGTTACAGGAAGAATCGCTTGTTTTCTCAATGCTTGACCGCATGGAGGTTGATACGGTTATGCTCGCTGATGCGGTGCTTGAACATCTTGAAACTCCGGAAACCGCTACCGTCCTTTCTCCCGCATACCAGATCTATTTGACGCCTGAACTTGCTCAGGCGCTTGAAGCGTCAGGAAAGATCGCGGCACGCATGAATGACACATTCGTCGGCACTGAACATTTGTTCCTCGCCATTATCGAACATCCGGGAAGCGCATCAGATATTCTTGCCCGTTTTTCTATAAATCAGAACGCGGCTATGGCCGTTCTAAAAGAATTGAAGAATTCCAAGGATGGTCAAATCGCGGGGCCAAAGCAATTTCGCGCGCTTTCCAAGTACGCGCGTAATCTTACGAAACTTGCATCGCAAAACAAGCTTGACCCGGTTATCGGCCGTGATATTGAAATAAATCGCGTGATACAAATTCTCGCGCGCCGTACAAAAAATAATCCTGTTCTCATAGGAGAAGCCGGAGTCGGGAAAACGGCTATCGCCGAAGGTCTTGCGGCGCGCATGGCGACAGGCGATGTTCCTGAATCGTTAAAAGGCAAAGAGCTTCTTTCTCTTGATCTCGGCCTCATGATTGCGGGCACCAAATATCGCGGAGAATTTGAAGAGCGAATGAAGAACGTGATGAAAGAAGTGGAACGTGCGGAAGGGAAAGTAATTCTCTTTGTTGATGAGCTGCATACGCTTGTCGGCGCCGGCGGTGCAGAAGGCTCTTTGGACGCATCGAATATGCTCAAGCCGGCCCTGTCGCGCGGGGAGATTCGCGTCATCGGCGCAACAACACTTAAGGAATATCAGAAATATATTGAAAAAGACGCGGCGCTCACCCGCCGTTTCCAGTCAGTTTTTGTACAGGAGCCTTCTGTTGAGGACGGCATCGCTATTCTCCGCGGTCTGCGCGATAAGTACGAGCTTTTCCACGGTGTGCGCATTACCGACGGTGCTATTGTTGCCGCCGTTGAACTCTCCGCACGCTACATCAGCGACCGATTCCTGCCGGATAAAGCGATTGACCTAATTGATGAAGCGGCTTCCGGATTACGCATTGCTCTTGAGAATAAGCCTCCGTTGCTTGAAGAAACAGACCGCAAAATTCGCCGTCTTGAGATAGAAAAGCAGGCGCTCCAAAAAGATCTGGAAGGCGAACACGGCAAAGAAATAAAAGAGCGCATTAAAAATATTGACAAGGAAGTTGCCGACCTTAAAGAAAAGACAAGCGAGCTTGAACTCAAATGGAAGAATGAAAAAGAAGTGCTTACCGGCATTCGCGCCGCAAAAACGGAACTTGAATCACTGAAGATACAGGCGGATAACGCGGAATCTGCAGCTGACCTTGGCACAGTCGCTGAAATCCGATACGGCAAGATACCGAATCTGCAAAAAGATTTGGAAACGAAATTAAAACGCCTTAAAACGCTGCAGAAATCGCGTCGGGTGCTGAACGAGGAAGTCGCCGAACAGGATATCGCTTCGGTTGTTTCGCGCTGGACAGGCATACCGGTGGCGCGAATGCTTGAAGAAGAAGCCGTAAAACTCTCCCGCATGGAGGAAGCGCTTAAGCACTACATCATCGGCCAGGATATAGCGGTCAAAAAAGTTACAGATGCGGTAAAACGGTCGCGTGTCGGCATCAGCGATCCAAATCGCCCGATTGGCTCATTTTTGTTCCTCGGTCCCACAGGTGTCGGGAAAACCGAGCTGTCAAAGAAGCTCGCCGAATTCATGTTCAATGACACTGACGCGCTCGTGCGAGTGGACATGAGCGAGTTCATGGAAAAGCACTCGGTCGCCAAACTCATCGGCGCGCCACCGGGATATGTAGGATATGAAGAGTCCGGAACTTTGACGGAACGCATACGCCATCGCCCGTATGCGGTGATACTTTTTGATGAGATTGAAAAGGCTCATCCGGAAGTGTTCAATATTCTTCTTCAGGTATTGGATTCCGGCCATCTCACCGACGGCAAAGGACGCAAAGTGAACTTCAAGAACACGATAATCGTGCTGACAAGCAACATAGGTGGGGAATTCATAGATAGACTTGCGCGCATCGGCTTCGGAATTGCGAATGCTACAGATGCGTCGCGTTACGATGAAACGAAAGAGAAAGTGATGGATGCTCTCAAGGAACATTTCCGCCCAGAATTCCTGAACCGTCTTGATGAAATAATAATCTTTGATGTACTCGAGAAGGAAGCGCTTATTCGTATCGTCGATAATCAAATTGATGATGTCGTAAAGCGCCTCGCGCAAAAACGCATCGCCCTCGCATTCGCCGGAGGGGTACGCGAGTGGCTCGCAGATAAGGGATATAACCCGCAGTACGGGGCTCGTCCGTTGCGCCGTGCGATACAGGACAAGATACTCACACCTCTGGCGTCGCTTATGGTGGATCAGGGTGTTATGGAAGGAGGCACGGTCAACATTTCCATCAGGAACGGGGAACCGCATTTTGATGTGAAAAAACGCGCGGTGCGCGGAACTCGCACGAAAACTGGGGCAGTTGCCTAAAAACGGCCTTTCTGCTAGATTTCTTGTATGTCACAAGACCGCCTGCTCAGGCTCAAATCCACGAAGTCCAAGCATATTATTTGGACGCGCAAAAATAAGAAGCAAGTTGAACGTAAAATAGAACTTACGAAGTTTGATCCGACACTGCGCAAGCGAGTAGTCTACAAAGAAACGAAGAAGTAAACAAAAATGCCCAGTCAACCGACGGGGCATTTTTTGTTTTAAGATGTCTGTTCTATCTGTGGAGTATAGATTTCTACACTCTGTTCTTTTCCCTTAACTTTCACGCCGCCCAAGTGCGAGAGCGCGTATGAACCTGTAAGTTTTTGTTTTGTGGTCTCGCCGACGATAATGTGCGTTTTGTATTCTTTGTTCACTCCCTCAAGCCGCGACGCGGTGTTTACGGTATCCCCGATTACCGTGTAGTCAAATCGATTTTCGGCGCCGATATTGCCGACGACCGCCGGACCGGTATAAAGACCTATACCGATGTCAATCGCAGGTCTGCCTTCCTGCGCAAGTTCCTCGTTAAATTCTTTCAGTCGCTCAACCATCCCAAGCGCTGCGGCAAAAGCATGATCGGCCTGAAGAGGATCAGCAATTGGAGCTCCCCAAAATGCCATGATCGCATCGCCTATGTATTTATCGAGAACGCCCTGGTGTTTTAAGACTTCATTCGTCATTAGCGTAAAGTAGCGGTTCAGAACTGAAACGAGTTCCGTTGGCGTTGTGGATTCAGAGAAAGATGTAAATCCGCGAATGTCTGAAAAAAGCACAGTAATCTCGCGCTCCTCACCGCCAAGAAGTACTGCGCTTGGATTTTTTAAGATAAGTTCAAGTACATCTTTTGAGACATATTTCCCAAACACATCCTTTACCTCTTTCATTTCGCGTCGGGCAAGAATATAACGATAGACAAACAGAAAACTTGCGGAAAATATCCACGCAATGTTTGTGTGTATAAGTGACACTACAGTTCCTTGACCGAAAAGAATCAGGATTAAGAACGTTGAAACAATTCCACATATGACTGAGGCAAGCAGGGCCAATATCGTACGGCGTTTGAAAATGAAGAAGAAAAGTCCAGGGAGAAGACCGAGTACAACTATCCACGGGATACTTAGAAGAAGCGATGCCGGAGACAGGGAATAGCCCTTAAGAAGCATGTTGGCGATTTGCGCCTGTATCTCGACTCCGGACATTTTGGTTCCATGATCAACCGGTGTCGCCTGCTCATCATGAAGATCGCGGGCAGTGACGCCAACAAACACAATTTTATCTTTCAGGAGTAATGGCTCTTCAATGGCGCGCGAAAAAGGAATCCGGCGAACCGCGCCTGTCGCTCCCGCGTAAACAATTCTCTCCGTCGCGCTTGGCTCACGGGGAATATTTTCTCCGCTTTGGCGTACCGTTTCAAGAGCAAATGCAGAAAGAATTTCCGAAGGACTTTCAATTTCTGCGGGGAATCGTCTAACTACCGCGTCCTGGTCAAGAATGAGATTCACGGCTCCGAGTGAGACTTTCGTGCCGGAAGTGAAAGACGTGA
>Ga0247842_10006379_pt1 | contig 13364 bp, 14 predicted proteins | sample LaCruzMarch2015__3_FD_192411 | JGI IMG/M metagenome (GOLD analysis project Ga0247842, IMG submission 192411) | Freshwater microbial communities from meromictic Lake La Cruz, Castile-La Mancha, Spain - LaCruzMarch2015_19m | ecosystem: Environmental > Aquatic > Freshwater > Lake | place: Spain...
AAATTGGTTAATCCTAACCGTTTATTAGTTGGTCAAGAATTGGTTTTGCCAAAAACAGAAGTTAAAAAGCCTGTTGAAAAAACAGCAGCTGCAATTACCGGCGACCAATACATTGTTGTTAAGGGCGATAGTCTTTGGAATATTGCTGTTCGTGCTTATCAGGATGGTTATCAATGGGTGAAAATTGCCAGTGAAAATAAAATCAGTAACCCGGATGTCATTAATCCTGGCACCAGCATTATTATTCCTAGATAACAAAGCTTGATATTAATTATTAAAACAAATCGGTTTTGACCGCTGTTTTAAAGCGGTTTTTGGTGTCATTGTTATTTGTTATTTAATCTTGGTATTATATTCGTAACAATAATTTATGCGGGATTAGTACAATGGTAGTACGCATCCTTCCCAAGGATGATACACGAGTCCGATTCTCGTATCCCGCTCCGATATTTATCTCCTTAGATTGACTTTCTCCTTCTCAAATCCTATAATCCCCAGCATCAACGATTTTATCGAGAAAAGAAGCTATTGCGGCTTTTATTTTTCTCAGTTCTTTTAAAAATTAATTAGTGAGGAGGAGTCAAATGACTAAGAAGGCATTGATTACTGGGGCTAGCGGTTTTGTCGGTAAGCATCTTAAAGAAGAGTTGCAAAATAACGGCTATCAAGTTATCACAACCGATGTTGTTGGTTCGGAAATTAACATGGACATTACTAATGAACAAGAGGTTTTGGAGGTTCTCAGCTACACTAAACCGGATTATATTTTCCATTTGGCGGCTATTGCTTTTGTTCCTACCAGTTGGGAAAAACCAGAGATAGTTTTTAATATCAACGCTCTTGGTAGTTTAAAGCTCTTTGAAGTAATTAAATCACTTAAAAAAGCTAACTATGATCCAACTATTCAAATCGCTTGCTCAAGTGAAGAATATGGTGAAGTCCATGACAATGAAATCCCTATTAATGAATATAATCCTTTAAGGCCTTTATCGCCTTATGGTGTTTCAAAAGTGGCTATGGATCTTCTCGGCTACGTTTATTACAAATCATGCAAAATGAAAGTTATCAGAACTCGGGCTTTTAATCATGAAGGTTATGGCAGAGGCGATGTTTACTCTACTTCTACTTTTTGTAAGCAAGCGGTTATGATCGAAAAAGGTTTACAAAAACCAGTTATTTCTCACGGAAATCTAGATGCTCAAAGAGATTTCACAGATGTTCGAGATATGGTTAGAGCTTATAGATTGGCTGTAGAAAAAGGTGAACCAGGTGAAATTTATAATATTGGCTCAGGTGTTAGACATACTATCAAGGAAGTTTTAGAAACTGTCAGAAAATATTCTACAGTTAAATTTGAAGATGTTCTTGATCCAGAAAAAATGCGCCCAGCTGATGTTATGGTTTTAATGGCTGATAGCAGCAAATTCAGACAAATAACAGGCTGGAGACCAATTTATAATCTCGATGACATAATTCAAGACTGTTTAAAGTACTGGAGGGAAAGACTCTAAATATTTTTGATATTCATCTTCACTTTCCTTACTAGTTAATGTTCTTTATCTAAGCGCCAAGAAAATTTAATCTTTTTTATAGATTAAACACTTTTCTTGGCGCTTTATTATGTTTAAAAACTGGTAAATATTGATTCTTCTTGCTAAAATGAATTGAGTTTGCCGATGTAGCTCAGTTGGGAGAGCAATGCTTTCGTAAAGCAAAGGTCGTCGGTTCGACTCCGACCATCGGCTCTAAAATATAAAAGAATTAATAATAAAATTATAATCAATCGAATATATGGATTTTAAACAAATTATAGCAAAAGCAGTCGAAGTTAGAAATAAATACTCTGATCTAGAAAAAAAGAAGTATGGGAAAGAATGGACTAAAGAACAGATAGCACAGGGATTTGTTGGTGATGTCGGTGACTTAATGAAACTGATAATGGCTAAAAGTGGAGTTAGAAATGTAGAAGATATAGATAATAAACTAGCTCATGAACTTTCTGATTGTCTATGGTGTATTTTGGTTCTGGCAAATAAATATGAAGTTGATTTAGAAAAATCATTTCTAAACACAATGTTCGAGATCGAAAAAAGAGTTGAATTAGAAATTAAAGAATAGAAAAACCATAGACAATACGAACACTAATTTTTATTAAAATTAATTAAATCTTTATTTAAAATGGCTAAATACTCTCTACTTTCTAGAAAAGAAGAAAAAAGGAATATGCGACGGGCAACTTTTTTTACTCTTTTAACTATCGCCTGCGCTATCGCAATTATTGTCTGGGGAATTCCTTCTTTGATTAAGATGGCTGTTTTCTTTGGTAACATTAAAAGCTCATCAACACCAATTGAAAAAACGAATAATTTACCACCATCCCCACCTTTTCTTAATGCTTTACCTGAAGCTACTAATAGCGCTGAGCTAAATATTTCTGGTTTAGCCGTTGAAGGTTTAACTATAAAAATCTTTTTAACTGGTAGTGAAGCTCAAGAAATAGTAACTGATAAAGATGGTAAATTTTCAACTAACGAGCTTCAATTAACTTTAGGTAATAATGAAATTTATGCTTTATCTGTTGATCAAGAAGGTAATCAAAGTGCTCCTTCAGAAAAAATAAGTGTTTGGTATGAAAACAAGCCACCGGAATTAGAAATTAGCCAACCAGCGGATAAAACAGTTATTAGTAATGAAAAAGGCAAGGTCGAAGTTATTGGTAAAACTAATCCTGAAGCTAATATTCAGATAAACGAACACCTAGTTATTTTAGACAAAGACGGAAATTTTAAATATTCTTTAAATCTTTCTGTTGGAGAAAATAATATTAAGATTATTGCTAAAGACAAAGCTGGTAATCAAACCGAAAAAAGTTTAATGGTTAGTTATTCTCCTTAGCTAAAGCTAAAAGCAACCAAAGCCAAGCCATCACCCAGGGGTAAAAAAGCGAATTTAAAAAAAGACTGTGACCAATTATTGCTAACAAGCTAACCACAACTAAAAGATTCTTTTTATTTTCTTTTAAAGCTTTCCCCCAAAGCCAGAGATATGCTAGAAAGCCAAAAATGCCAGTCGTGGCTAAAACCAAAAGAAAGCTATTGTCAGCTCCAGCCCCGGCATGATTAGATTGCCATTCATCAGTGCTTAAAAAGCCATAATCCCTTTGAGCATAGCGATAATTGTTAAAACCAACCCCAAAAAAAGGATGATCTTTGGCAATCATTAAAGACTGTTGGTAATTAAGTAAACGGGCATTGATGGTGTAGGTTCTTTCAATTTTCCCTCCTTCTCCAGCTGGCCGAGGCAAAAGAAAAAAAGTTATAACTACTAAAACTGCAATTCCCATTAATAATTTAAAGGCTTTTTTAGTAATCAAAATAAGACCAGCACCAATTAAAAAAACCAGCCAGGAAGCCCGAGAGTAAGTTAAAGCCAAAGATAAATAAACAATTAAACCTAATGGTAAAAACCATTTATTTTTCGATTCCAACCAGAAAACAATAATCAGAAATAGACTTAAGGTTAAAATCAAACCGGTAAAGCCTGGGTCAAAAAAAGTACCAACCAAACGGTAAAAATGAGGATCCCAATTTAAAGTTTCTAAGGCTTTAAAATCCGGCCAAAGAAAATATTGAACCAGACCAAAGATAGCAATAGCCGAACCAAGAATTAGTAAAAAACAAGGTTGATTTCGCCATTTTAGCCAACCTAATTTCTTTTTCAAATCAAAAACAACAAAGTAAAGTCCAGTATAAAAAATCCAGCGGATAAGATACAAACTTCCGATTAAGCTTTCCTTAAAACCAAAGATCGAGAAATTAATTAGTAGAGAAATTAAAGCTAGGGATGAAAACAAAAAAATTGGCTTAGCTAAAGGTGGTAAATGATATTTATTTTTATTTTTTATAGCTAAACGCCAAACAAGCCAAAAAATGACCAAAAGGAAAACTAATAAATCAGTCGCATAAAGATTAATATTGGGGAATTGAGTTAAAAAAGATAATCTGGTTAATTGACCAAAAGGAAAAATTGCCAAAAAGATAAAAAGAAGAATGACAATTATTTTTTCCATAAAAAGTAAAGCTTAGCTCTAGCTAAAAAGGAATGAAAACTCATCATAAAGGCCACAACTGCTCCAGGCATACCATCTAAAAATCCTAGACGAAAAAAATAGTTTTGAACAAATTTAGCCAAGGGATTAAAAATAATACGGCTAAGACTGGGTTTAACTCCATTTTCTTTTAATACTTTAGCGTGTGATGAAGAATAAGCATTAATACTGGATAAAAACTCACTGACAGTCGAATGTGGATAGTGAAGTAATGGATTAATAAATTCTCCAGTCTTACCTTTAACCTGCCAGACTTCATGAACTGTCCTTATCCACTTACCACTATTCTTCTTAGCCAAACGTAATAAACGCGTTTTAGAAGTTTCCCCATATTTTAACCATCGTTCACCATAAAAATCATTTCTCTTAAGAAAATAGCCAGAAGAGGTGGCAAAGATTAGTTGTTTTTTAATTTCATCTTTCAGCTCAGGAGTAACTCTTTCATCGGCATCAACAAAAAAAATCCAGTCTCCTTGAGCTTTTTCCAAACCGAAGTTTCTTTGAGCGGCAAAATCATTATCTAAAGAGTGATTAAAAACTTTGGCATCAAATTTTTTGGCTATTTCCAGAGTTTTATCTGTGGAGTTGTCATCAACAATAACAATCTCATCACACCATTTAACTGATTCCAAACAATCAGAGAGATTTTTTTCTTCATTCTTAGTTAAAACAACCGCGGAGATCATTAATTTGATTCTACAACAATCAACTGCGGTTGAGAAGCATTTTAAAACTTAAAAGCGAAAGATAGGCATAAGCTAATGGTCGACGATAAAAAGGTAACCAATAATTAACAAAAATTAAATTACTGCGGATTAAATAATACATATAATAAAGAGGTTTATTTTTACCTTCTGATAATTGATGAATAATTATTGATTTGGGCTCTAGCGCTATTTTAAAACCAGCTTTTCTGGCTCTTAAACAAAAATCACTATCTTCAAAAAAAAGAAAATATTTTTCATTTAAAAACCCTAATTTTTCAAGGACTTTTCTTCTGATTAATAAACAACAACCAGAAAGATAATCTGGTTGGCTAAAGATAGCTTGAGGGTCCAAAGATTCAAAATGATTAACTCTGCCTAACAAAAAGTTAATTTTACCGCCAAAATCATAAACCCAATCCCCTTGTCTTCTGAATTTAATAACAGGGCCAACAATTTCTGCCTTGTTACTTAAAAGAGGCTCTAAAAAATCTGAAGTAACTGTGGTGTCTGGATTTAACAATAAAACCTCTTGAGCACCTTGTTTTAGGGCAAATTTGATGCCTTTATTCACGGCTTTGGCAAAACCAAGATTAGTATTGTTTTTAATGATATTTATGTGCTTATATCCCAAGAAGTTAATCAAGCGAAGAGATTGATCACTAGAGGCATTATCAACAATAATAATATTAATTTTAGGATAATAGCTAATTATTGATTTTATACAATCAATAATAGAATCTTGGCTATTAAAGTTAATAATAATTATGTAAAGATTATTCATATTTTTTATAACTTTTCATATATATCCTAAAAAACTTAGCGTTATAGTAATAGCCCATCCATTTTGAACTTTGAGATATTTTCCCAAAAATAAAATAAACTGGTGAAAAAATTTGATTTAATATCGTTCTAAAATTGAATCTAGAAAAAGCAATTTTATCTTTTAGCTCTGGGTGTTTTTTAAAAAGTATTCTTGCTCCCTTCCCAACAGCTATCATTCTTTTAGAATATTTTTTAATATCAGTTTGATGATAATGATAAGCTTTAGCTTTTTTATTATAAAAAACTTTTAATCCTTTCTTCTTAAAACGATAGGCTAATTCTAAATCCTCATACATTTCTCGACCAAAATCCTCATCAAAAAGACCGTTTTTTAAAAAGAAATTTCTCTTAAAAGAAGCGTTACCAGTATAAAAATGTTTATAATCAATCTCTTGGCTATGTTTTAGTTTATCAAAATCAAGCTGTCCACCACCATGCTCTAACCAATACATAAAGGGAGTTATTTTTAATTGAGACGACCAAGAAATGTGCCCAACCATGGCAAAATTCTCTCCAGAAAATTTTTGATGCCATTCTAAATGCTCTGTTAATAAATTTTTTGAAGCAATAATATCTCCGTCCAATAAAATAATGATTTCATTTATAGCACTTTTAATTCCTAAATTTCTCGCAACACCTTTACCATGTTTATTTATTGTTCTTAAAATAGAAATTTTGTTTTTTATTTTTTTCTTAAATGACTCTAAGATTTCTAATGTCTTGTCAGTTGAACCATCATCGATAATAATTATTTCGTAATTATTTCTGAAATTTTTTTGACTAATTAAAGAATTTAACGTCTTCGATATGATTTTTTCTTGGTTATAGACTGGAATTACGATACTTAAATTCATAAATATTATTTTTTCTGAGCAAGAATAAAATAGTTCATTCCTAATTTTTTCAAAAGTGGTAATCTTCCTGGCCAAATTAAAATATATTTACTAAATCTAACTGGGAATAAAGGATTATTATAAAACCAAGATTTTTGATAATCGGCACCTCTAGAAGTTATTATTTTGAAATTAGTAAGCATTTTTTCAATATTCCACCATGTAGTAAATCTCTCCAAACCTCCTTCATGACCTCCCCATGGACCCCACATTTCTCTAATATTTTTAAAATCATTAATTTTCTTAATTACACCTGTAGGATTAAAATAGTTTGGCGTACTTATTATTAAAAACCCGCTATCCTTAAGGACTCTTTTTAGCTCCTTAATTATATTTTTATAGTTAGGTATATGTTCAAAAACCTCTGTGGCAATAATTAAATCAAATGTTTTACTTTTAAAGGGTACTTTATTACCATTTAGCAAAATATAATTAATATTGTTATTGCCGTATTTATTTTTTGCCACAGAAAGTGCTTTTTTATTTATATCACAAGAAATTATATTTTTAATAAACTCTTGAATAGTCTTTAAATTATTACCTAGACCAGAACCAAAATCTAATACTTTCCAATTTTTAATATTTCTTTTTTTAGAAAGAAAAAACAACCATTCATTTAATATTTTTTGTTGAAAAGTTTCAGAAACTTGTTCTTGATATCTAGCTTCTTTAGAATAATAAGATAGAATTTGCCTTTTATTTAACATAAATAAATTTTAACATGTAAAAACAAATAGTTTATAAACAAAATTACTTATTGACAAAGGAAATAATTTTTTCTAAATTATATTTATCAAGCCGGGGAACCGGTTTTTTAATGGCAAAAATAAATTACTTTAAATTAAAAGCATCTTTTTTAATAATTATTTTTTGCTTTTTTGTAAAAATTTTTTCTCCAAATGAAATTTTGGCATTTAGCGAAGATTTTAATAATTATCCCTTAGATAATAATTTATGGGAAGTTAAGCAAAATACAGGTAGTATCACCTCAGGTTCTGGATTTATTAATTTATCTGCTGGTAACACAACCACTTTCCCATTTATTTTTTCAAAATCAAATTTTTTCCCAGAGTTAGAAGATTTCAATATCAAGCTTGGCATAAAATATAACAATGTCACTTCCAAAGGAACTGGTGTTATTTTTTCGACAGAGTTACCAATAAATAATACAAATGCCACTTCAACAGGCGATCCATTATTTTCAAAAAAATATTTTCTTGGAGTTTGGCAAGATTCTTTAAAAGGATTTTCTATTTGGTATTGTGGTGATTGCTATAATCTAAGTTGCTCTTCTGGACAATTTTTTGTTTATAAAAAAATCGTAGATTTAGATTATCATGATATTGAGTTTAAATATTCGTCTAATAAATATTATATATATGTAGATGGCAATGAAGTTTTTCAATCTGGTTTAACAAATATAAGACCGTCATATATTTGGCTTGGAAATTCAACAATCCAAGGACCAGGGCACACATGGACTAGTTTTTCAGTTGATTATATTAAAATAGAATCTAATATAATTCCAACACCAACGTCTACAACTATTCCCACGGCAACTCCAACCCCTATCCCAACACCAACACCGACTCCAACTCCTATTCAGCCTATTATTATACTCCCTGGTCTTGGAGCTTCATGGAACCACGAGAATATGATTTTAGGGATTGAGAAACCCCAGTCAGATTGGTTTATGACACCCGGAGTAAAAGTCTACGATGATTTAATTAACACTTTAAAAAACGCCAACTATCAAACTGAAGGAGAAGATAAAAATCTTTTTATTTTTAACTATAATTGGACTAAACCTCTAGAATATAATGTGGAAGATTTTAAAAACTATATTGAGAACATTGTTAGACCTTTGCCAGAACAAAAAATTGATTTAATCGGCCACAGTTTAGGTGGTTTAATCGCTAGAGTTTATATTCAAAATAATCCTAATAACAATATCGATCAGTTAATTACTCTTGGATCTCCCCATAAAGGGACTCCTTCTCTTTATTATCCTTGGGAGGGAGGCGATTTAAGTAAATCTCTACCAGGCTGGCAACGAATCGGAGCCGGACTTTTAGTTCATTTAAGAAAATCTGGATTTTCAACAACTATGGAAGCTGTTCGTTCAACTATTCCTAGTTTAAAGAATCTTTTACCGACTTTTAATTATTTAAAAGAAAATTCCACAGAAAAGAGCTTAAACAACATGACAGAAAAAAATGAATGGCTTATAAACATTAATAATAATTTGCCGAGTCATCTTTTTAGCAATCTTCACACCATTGCCGGAGTTTCAACTGACAACACCATTAGATGGATTAAAATAACTGAACGTAATTGGCTTGATAAAATTTTAGGCCTTTGGATTGACGGCAAACCTCAATCAGAAGAAAAAGCTCAAGGAGATTGGACAGTTTTAGAGGAAAGCGCCATTCTCCCAGGAGGGGAAATTAATAGCTTAGATAATTTAAATCATATGGAGCTAGTAACTTCGCCTCTTGCCCAACAAAAAATTATGGAATATCTTGGTTTATCACCAACCTCGATTTCAGAAGCCTCAGCTTCTTTAAATTATGATCCAGCTTTAGTTTTCCAAATTGCTTCACCAGCTAGAATTGATCTTTTTGATTCATCTAATAATCCAGTTGGCTCTGGAGATGGAAAATTAATGGTTATTCCTAATCCACAGAATGATCAATATCAAATAAAACTAACTGGAACTGATCAAGGTCAATACCAACTTTATGTTGGTTTAATAAACAATCAAAAAGACAGTTGGGAAACCATCTTTGGCGATATAGATCTAAACGAAGAGAATATTTACAAATTAGATTTTGACGATACTTCTTCAAAAATTGTAATAACTAGCGAAAACGATAATCTTTATTTAAAAAATGCCCAAGCTAAAATTAATGAACTTGAAGACTATATTTATTCAAAAGATTACGGGAAAATAATTAAGAAAATAATTTTGTTTTCATTCTCGATTATCAATCATTCTTTAGAAAAAAATAAAATTGAGGAAACCATTACTGGGCTTTATCATTTAAGATATCAGATTAATTTATTACAAAAGTCCAAAAATCTTAACGAGAATGAGGCTCTTTATTTAAAAAACAAAATTATGGAAATTATTAATGATTTAGAAAAAATTTATATTCAATCTGAAAGTAATAAAAGTAAAAAACATCATCCTTCCAATTTAAAACAAGAAATTAAAATGGCTCAAAGAATGTTTGAACAAATGGAAAATAAATTAAAAAAACTAGCCAGCCGTAATAATACTGAAACTGAATATGGAGTCGTATATCTTCTCGCTCAAGAAAAATTAAACAAGGCCTTAAATACTTCAACACCAAATCTTGAAGTTTATATCAATGCTCTTGGTGCCCGCTATTTATCTGGAGAGTTTATTTTCTTCAAATAAAATTAAATAAAGCCAGTAGCCTTCAGTTGCCTAAGAAGTTTATAATAAACTAAATTTTTATTTAGTTTTCTAATGAAACGGATGGTTATTAAAAACTATCAATTAGTAAGAATTTTAAAAAAGCTATTTAGAATATTATTATTAGTCTTATTTGCTAATATTTTTATATTCATGATAATTTTTTCATTATCTTTATATAATTCAAAAAATGAGATAAAAAAAGCTCCAGAAAAAATAAATACTACTGCTAAAAAGATCGAACAAAAATCTGAAGTAATTGAAAAATTGCCAACCAAAACATCAATTGAAAGCGAAAAGCCAATTGCTGTTGTAACTTCTAAAGTTGTTGTATTACCAGAAGACAATGAACCATGGGGAGTGGCTAAACAGATAGATGATGTCACTTGGACAATGAAAGTTGGCGAAGATGAAAGAATGGGAACTCCTCAAGAAGTATTTGAAGCCTTAAATAACTACAGACAGCAATATGGAAGAGGGAAATTAGTTTGGGATCAAAATCTAGCCAATTTTGCCCAAGAAAGAGCTAACTTTTTTGATTTAGCTAAAAGTACTGATAAACATGCAGGGTTTAAAGCCTGTATGGAAAAGGAAGAATGCTCTTCAAAACTTGGACGTGATTATCTCGGGGAGAATAGTGCCTATGGGTATAAATTATATGGTGTTCATTTAATTGAATGGATTTTTGCTGGAGATGAACCACACAATAGTAATCAATTAAATACTAGATGGATTTATGCTGGTGTTGGAGTAAAAGGTCTTGGTGTTGATATTATTTTTGGGACATAAAAAAAGCCTATACACAAAAACAAAAAAACAAGAAATGGTAAAAGAATACCAAAAAAGCAAATTGGTTATACCATTTCTTGTTACTTTAAGTAATTATATATAGGCTTAGCAAGTTAAATTAAATTCTGACTCGGTAGTTTTTTTATTATTCCTTCGCAAATCTCTTCACGTATTTTGAGTATCTCCAATTGTTCAAATTGTTCTTCTTTGAATTCTCCTATTTTAAAATGGATTAATTCATTATCTTTTGTATAGACATCTGAAATTATTCTTATTATATCTGATAATATTTTTTTATTATCTTTTCTAAGAATAAGAATAGTTTTTCGATCCAAAAAAACTATGTCTGCTTCATCTATTTTTTCCCTGATTTTTTCTAAAAAAAGCTGGGTATCATTCCAAAGTTTCTTAATTAATTTTTCATCAAAAAAACGTAATGTAAAACTATTACTCAGGGGAAATGAAGCTTCCAAATAAATGCTGTTTTCTACACTACTGATAGTAACTGTTTTTCTCTTGAAAATAATTGTTTTTTTTCTTCTCGAAAAAATCATTTTCTTCCTCTTCTCTGTTATTTTTAATTTAAAGTGCTGGAATTATTATAATAAAAAGAGTCTGAGAAGTCAATATTATAGGATAGCTAGAGTTCTAAAGTGGGCTCATCAGGGATCGAACCTGAGACCTTTGCAATGTGAATGCAACGCTCTAACCAGCTGAGCTATGAGCCCTTTTTATATAATTATTTTAACAAATTTCCCTCTTGTAAGCTAATTTTACTTGCAGGATAATTTATTTGTATGAGTATTTTTAAGAAAATTGGAACTATATTCCTAGACATAGTTGAAACGGTTGTTATTGCTTTAGCGATTTTTGTTATCATCTATCTTTTTCTTTTTCAGCCTCATCAAGTAAGAGGCAGTTCTATGTTCCCTAATTTTTATGATAACGATTATCTGTTGACTGATAAGATTTCTTATCGTTTAAATATCCCCAAAAGAGGCGACGTTATTATTTTTAAAGCTCCAAAAAATGAAGAATATGACTATATTAAAAGAGTTGTTGGTTTACCTGGAGAAAAAATTTCCATCAATGAGAATAATCAGGTAGTCCTTAATAATCAAATTTTTGATGAACCTTATTTAGACCCTGAGCTTAAAACTTTTGGCGGTGTTTTCTTGGAAATCGGTAAAACAGTAACTGTTCCAGAAAACCAATATTTTGTTCTTGGTGATAATCGCAATCATAGTTCAGACTCAAGAGACTGGGGTTTTGTTCCTAAAGAAAATATCATCGGCAAAGCTTGGTTGCGTTATTGGCCACCAAAAATGATGGGGATTATTTCTGCCAAGGGAGTTAATCAGAATTAGATTTTAAGAAGAGATTCTTTTAAAAATCCTTTGAATTTTTTCTTCAGTTTCTTCGATATTACCTTTTAAAACAATTAACAATCTAGTTTCTGCTCTGGAGCGAGACAGTTTAACCCTAGTTTTGTTATCTCCACCTAGAGCTTGTTGAATTCCTTCTTGGATACTATCAGTTTCATCAGAAATTACATGCGGTGGTTTAGTTGTTCCTATAACTATCTGACCGCCTTTTTTCTTCATTCTTCTGGCAATTTCTTCAGCCACTCTAACTGAACCTGATTCTCTTAAAACCATTTTATAAGCTTCAACCATTAGTTTAGGATCATCGATGCTGGCTAAAGCTCGAGCATGACCTTCAGTAATTAGATTAGAGAGTAAACCATCTTTTAAAGCATCAGGTAAAGTTAAGAGTTTAAGTGAGTTTGAGATATAAGCTGGACTTTTACTAATTTTTTGGGCAATATCTTTATTGTTTAAACCAAACTCATCCATTAAACGAGTAAAAGCCTGAGCTCGATCAATAGGATTTAAATCTTCTCGCTGAACATTTTCAACAATGGCCATTTCCAACATCCCTTGAGGAGTTGTTTCTTTAATGATTACCGGAACGGTTTTTAAACCTAAAAGTTTAGAAGCTCGCCAACGACGCTCACCAGCAATGATCTGATAACCAGCTGGAGTTTTAGCCACCACTAAAGGCTCTAAAATACCATGCTCTTTGATTGATGCGGACAAATCATTTATAGATTCTGGAGAAATCAAACCTCTGGGCTGTAAAGGATTGGCTTGAAGTAAATTAATGTCTAAATCAACAACCTGCCGTTGTTCCATATTTATTGGTTAGAAATAACTACCAAATTATCACCTTTTTTCTTTTTAAAAATAACGGTACCGTCTTTTAAAGCAAACAAAGTGTGGTCACGACCAATACCAACGCCTTCACCAGGATGATAAGTGGTTCCACGTTGACGAAGAATAATATTACCAGTAGTTACTTTTTGACCACCGGAAACTTTAAGACCAAGTCTTTTGCCTTCGCGAGGAGTTATTTGTCTGGTTTTACCACCTGATTTTGTATGCGCCATAATTTCTTTCTACTTTCTCAATATAAAAAAAGTTTTCACAAAAGTCAAGAAGTGACAATCTTCTCAATTTTAATTTTGGTTAAAAGAGGCCTAAAACCTTTAACCTTACGGAAACGGGCTTTAGATTTATAAGTCGCCACTCTAATTTTTTCAC
>Ga0247842_10006382_pt1 | contig 13362 bp, 15 predicted proteins | sample LaCruzMarch2015__3_FD_192411 | JGI IMG/M metagenome (GOLD analysis project Ga0247842, IMG submission 192411) | Freshwater microbial communities from meromictic Lake La Cruz, Castile-La Mancha, Spain - LaCruzMarch2015_19m | ecosystem: Environmental > Aquatic > Freshwater > Lake | place: Spain...
GAGGAAATATACTCCCACTCATTAGGAACGGCTACATCATTTAATTTTTGCCAGCTACCTTTTAGTCCAAGCTCTCTTGAGGACAACTCAAAATGGCACATGGCTATCCCGATATCATTTTTCTGTATGTCAAAGTCAGTTTTCCAGTAGCCCTTGGTCCGACAAAGAAAAAAGTGAAAGACATCCCCCACTATGATAATCCTCCACGGTTGCTTGTTGGAGGCAGAAGGTCCCAGGCGAACCATTTCCAAAGGTACCGAAAACTCTCCCGCATCTTCCGTAGGCAAAGGGCTAGCGATTGTTTCCTTAAAAAATAGTTCACTCCACGGCTTTCTGTTATCAGATCCAGCAAACCTTCTCATGGCTGATTCCAGCATTCTTTGCTTCTCTTTTTTATATCCGATGGGACTCACAATCACAATTTTTTCGTTTTCTCCTATGTTGGCAATTTTTTCAAAGTCACTTTTCTTGAATGTTCCTCCTAGCCAACAGGTTTGAAGACCTAGATCGGTAGCTTTCAGTATTATTTTTTCAAATAGATATCCAAAAGCGGAGGCATCATTTTCTTCTTTGTCTAGCATACCAATGATAAATGTAGAGGCACCACTGATAATGCCATACGTCCCCATCTTTTTTCCACTGGTTTCTGTAGTGCTGGTTACTAAAAATCTAGCCTTTATTTTTGCTTCCAGGTTCAATGAAGCTAAATAATCAGAAAGTTCTTTGAGAGTGGAATCCATAATGGCCCTGGTTTCATAGGTTCGACTGGATCTCCTCGTCTTGATTAGCTCAATGACTGATTTTTTGGTTTTCATGTTTTCTTCATAATAAAAAAGTAGTGATATAGGACAAAGTTTTGGTCGGGCAAGCATCAACACAGTGACCGCATCCCACACAACGTAAATCTGTTGCTGGTTGTCCAGTTAATGCTTTGCTTTTAATATCAATTGCCATGGGACAGGCAATGTTGCAACGATTGCAACTCGTACAATGAGTCAAATTGGTGGTAATCCGTTGTTTGGAAAGCTTGCTTATGAAGGTTAAAGTTGTTCCCAGGGGACAGTAGTAGCAGTATCCTCTTCCGGTAAAGGCTACCCAAAAGAACATAGCCATGAGTAGTTCTGCGCCTAGATACTTAAACACCTCGATTTTGCTCATCACCATTGGCGTACCAAACGTTGGAACCTTTGCCAAAAATAAGATCCACCAAAGGGTAAAAAAGAGTGCCATCCCAAAAAATAGCCATTTCACACAGGAGAAAATTTTCTGTGTCATTGGTTTGACCGGTTTTCTTTTACCCAAGAGCGGGGTCACGGGGGCAAACACTTCGGATACGAAACCATTAAACAAACATAGGGTTGAACACTGCCATCGTCTACCAAAAAGGAGTGTCCCTACCAAAACCACAAAACAGACAAAGAGATAAAAAAACAAAGCTACAGTAACTCCCCGCACACCCCAAACGGGGACCCGGCTCAGATAAATAGAGGACGAGGGATAGAGCAACTGCAACGGAGTGGTAGTCCAGGGTAGAGGCATCGTAAAGAAATACAACTCCTTGTTTTGAAGAAGCCAGGGACCCACAATATGAACCGCTAAAGCCGATACGGTTAGTCCTATCAAATTTTCTTTTCTTAACGTAGTTCTCTGAGACTTTTGGATGATTCGAAGGGTTAAAAAGCTTCCAAAAATGATGAAGATAGTTTTGATCTCATTTTCATACAGATGCCAAAAAGAATTGATCAATGCGGCCGTTTTAGGATCAGCTTTCGGTACATAGCCAAAATTAAGTCCTGCTATCACCAGGCAAAGGATAATATAGGTCCAAAGCATCACTTTTAGAAGAGTGTATTCTATACTTTTTTTCGATTTCAACTCATATTCCCCTTTTCATCTCTTTTTCTGGATCTTTGGATATTATAACAGAGTTATTGGAGTCGTTTCTTCTGCTGGAATCCATCCGCAACAAGAAATATTTGGGGAGAAGGTTTTGGGGCTGATGAGAAATTCGTGATTACGTTTAATTCGAAAACTTGAAAGTATGTTTTTATCTCGTATAACAATATAGAAAAATGGCGAGATTTAAGCTGGAGGAAAAGATGAATACCAAATTGAGAGACCTTCCTATCAAAGAAAGAGTTCAACTAGTAGAGGATATATGGGATAGTATTTCATCGGACCAAAAAAGCTTATCTTTATCGGATAGCCAAATGAAAGAATTGGATCTTCATTTAAAATCTTACGAAGTTGACAGGAACAAAGGAAATCCAGCCATAGAAGTAATGTTGAAAATTCAACAACTTCTATGACCCATGAAATACTAATTCGCCCTGAAGCTGAGGACGATATTTTAGATGCTTAGAAGTGGTATCAAAACAATTAGATGGTCTAGGTTTAGCTTTTTAAGTATTCTTAATGAAACTTTTCAGTATCTCGCTGAAAATCCAAATATGTTTCCAATTGTGTATAAAGATCTATACAGGGTCCTTGTAAGACGATTTCCATTTGCAATCTTTCATAAGAAATTTTGTTGTTATAATTATTCCAAGAAAAGTAAAATCTTATAGGTTTGAATGGGGTGAGATCGATGAATAAAAAAATATATAAATTGTTGTGGGTTCCTAGAGTTATTCTTCTGATCAACTTTGTAATTTTTGTCTATTTTGCTTGGCATAGCCCTGGGGATTATCCAGAACTAATACCAAGAGCGATTGAGTTAATTTTGCTGATTGTATTGTTCTCAATTACATTTATATCAGCTACTTTGAGTGGAACTATATACATACTCGTCAGTATCTATGAAGGCAGTTCAATCTATCGATATTCTACAAGTTTCTAAGATACTAGAGTTTTGTATTACGGTATGATTCTTGCAGGTCTTCTATTGCTTCTCTTACCTTATTTCGATAAACAGAAAAAATAATCGTTCAACCTGTTTTTGTTGATTTGAACCATGGATACATGAAACATAGCAGTCCAACTGGAAAAAAAAGACAAAGGCAGAAAAAAAGATAAAGAATCCCAAGTGCACTACCGGAGAAATAAAGAAACCAGAAATAAAAGTAAAAATAGAAATAATGTTGTCAAGGGGACGGGGTAGTTGACACTACGCTACGTTCCTCTGGTGATAATGCTTCAAAGCTCCTTGGAACATTTGCCTCCTCATGTTAAGTAATTCTAAATTCTACATTGTGAGTTTTTTTTCAAGACAATGCTATACAATATAGGTTAGCGATTTATAGAGATGGAGGCCTAAACTTCATGAAAGCTAGATGGATGAAACTATTTTGTGTAGGAATGATAGCGATGCTACTCGTATCTTGTATGCATAAGCCAATTGCACAAAAGGAAGACCCAGAAGATTTTCCTATCCTAAAAATGGAAAAAGTTTTTACCGGTCCCACAGATGAAAATATTATACGTCCATTGCTTCTTCATGGGAATCAGTACTTTTATAGAGATTTTGATTTCGACACTCACCAAGAACATTATTTGGCAATAAATATCGATTTAAAAAAGACTCAATGGGACAAAACCTATCCAGATTTGGAATTTCCTCTTACAGAATTTCCGCAACTCATCCAGGATTTAGTTCTTTGGCCATCAACTAATGGTGATAAATACTCACCCGAAAGCAAAATCTTAGCGTTGAATAAAGATACTGGATCAATCAAATGGCAATTTCGAATTGACGACACTTATGGTGATATTGTACTTATACAAAAGACTCTATTTGTAACTTCCTGGATTCGGATCTATGCTCTAGACTTTCAAACTGGGAAACTACTTTGGAAAAAATCGATTTATGATTTCTTTCCAGGTTATTCCAAAGAAAAAGATTATTACCATATCGGTACAGTTCTTTCGAATCAAAACACATTATTCCTTGGTTATACTCTAGAAACTGATATGACAAAAGATGATCGAACAGTATTTAAAGGTTGCTTAGCGATCCAACCGGTTAATGGCTCTATTCTTTGGAAATATGAAAAAGAATATAAAGAATGGTCTGGTATTGAGGAAGAGGATTTCGAAATTATCGGTTCTTATCTTTTAGCCTATGGATTTACTACATTAGATACTAAAAATGGCAAGAAGATGTGGCAGTACAAGCCAGAAGATCTTGAATACAAAGATCCAGAAACTTTCTTTGTTGGATATGTTGATTCTGAAAAACTTCTTATATATCGAACAACTTACGAAGTAAGATTTGAAGAATATGGTACCACTCTTACTGGATTGGATATTGGTTCGGGTAAACCAAAATGGAAACAAGAAGCAAAAGAAGAAGGTGATTCACAAAACAGCCAAAACTTATTTTGTATTGATGAAAACCATCAAACAAATCAGATTTTTATGTTTAATTCTAGTTTGCACGAAAATCAAACTCTAATTGACAACATGGATGTATATGACAGCAAGGATGGAAAATTACTTCAATCCTACGAAATGCCTGTTTCATACTGGATCAGAGTTCTAAAAAGTGAAATACGATTCCACCAGGGTTGGTGGTACTTTATCGGAACATCCTCTACTAATGGAGGAGATCAAGACAATCTGTTCCGGTTTCAATTGAACCAGTAAGTGTATTTCTTATGACAAACCACTAAAACATTCATCTGTTTTTGTTTTAAGTCATGCAAAAATTGACACTTCACTGAAAGTGTGTAGCTTTAATGAAATGAAAAAAAGTGTTGTTTTTCCTATATTGATTGAGAAAGATGGAAATAGCGATTATGGAGTAACGGTACCAGATCTGCCAGGATGTTTTTCTGCAGGTTCAACCTATGAGGAAGCGATGATTAATGCAGAAGAGGCAATCTTGACACATTTGGAAGGAATGATGATGCATAGTGACCCTATTCCCATGCCCTCTTCGATTCAATATCTGCAAGAAAAAGTTGGTACAACTGATGGAGTTTGGGCTTTGGTTAGCGTGAACATTAATCAATTGAGCAAGGAAATCAAGCGTATTAATATCACTCTGCCAGAAATTATTCTCACCAAAATAGACTCGTTTGCGAGTAAAGAAAATGAAAGCAGGTCGGGTCTATTAACGAAGGCTGTGATGGAGTATATTTCCCAACATGGGATAAAGTAATGATTCTAATAACACCATATCTGCATTCTAACAAGGTGGATGTTATCGAATTTGAAAAGTTGTCAGTTCCCCCGTCCCCTTGACACAGTCCTCTGGTGGATTGTGGATAAAATATACTTTACCGGTTATTGTATCTCTCTTCACCGGATCAAAGTAACGCCCATCATAACTAATCATTCGATTATCCCCCATCACAAAGTATTCATTATCCTTTAGTTTTAAAGTAGGAAACTCATTGGTTTGTTTGTAGGTTTTTGTAAAGGAATCATATTCATAGGGTTCAAAGAGCTTTTTGCCATTGATGTAGATATTGTAGTCTTTCCACTCGATGGTATCTCCAGGAAGACCGATGACTCGCTTGATCCAATGAGCTTCTGGATATTGAACTGGTGAAAATTGAATTATATCCCCACACCTTGGGTTTTGGTTGTTAAAAACCATCCTATTAATCAGAAGAAAAGCATTTGTTCGTATAGTTGGACTCATTGATCCACTGGTTACACGACCAGGAAATGCAATTGAAAAGCTAAATACGAAAAAACATATCAGAATAACAATGGGTGAGAATATTCCTAAAAGAAGATAAGAAATCGTTTTTCTGCTCTTGTGTTTTTTTTGTTGGATCTGTTCATTGCTTTTCAAAGAGGAGTTTTTCATTGGAAAAATTGAAAAAACAATCATCATGATCCCAGCAATTAAGAGAATAGCTATGGGGTAATAGACGAAACTGTTAAAGTTCTCTGCTGAAAACAAGAAGTAGATTGTATAAAGAATTAGAAATCCACCACAGATGATGGAATGCAAAAACGAAACAATAAAAATCACTACTAAAACGAGAAGCATAAAAGAGAAAATCGCCAAGTCTCTATGAGATATTAATAGACAAAGAAAAACTAGGTATAGGAAAAACATCCCGTTAAGAATCACCAAAGATCGTGGTATCCAAAGTAATTTACTTTGATTATTCTTCATTTTCCTCCCCACATATCCCCATAAACATAGCATAAATTAGTATAATTGCATTATTTTCTATGTAACTATTTTAAGCACAAAATGCTATAACAGCCTTTCTCAAACGTTATATAAGTAGGGACCCTAAACAAATAACAATGAAAGGAGAAACGAAATGACAGCAGTTGACCAAGCAGGATTTTGTACGATCGCCCTCACATCCGGAGATTCGACCGTCTCGGTACGGATTGCCAATCTCAAGCCTACCGCCACCGATGCTGACATCTACAGTGTGGCTTCCGCCCTGGTGCTCTTGTTGGATTTGCCCCTGGCTTCCATCACCCGTAGCGAACGCACCCTCTTGAACGCGTAGGAAGAAAGAAACTCAAAACGAGTTTCAAATTTGTGATCGATCTGGTGGAGTCCTTTTCCAAACTCTACGGTTTCATAAGGAAAGATTAATTTTTCTCCTGGGGACGTTTTCCGCACGATTTAGAGAAAAGAGAAATTTCATGCGGGTGTTTTCCAAGAAAATGTACAAAACCATACCTCTTGTGTTTTGGTGTTTTCTTGGAAAAGGTAACCTGCATTTGAAATTTCCTTATCGATCTCTTTTGGTGTTTTTGGCGGAAAAGATAGTCCCTTCCGTGAAAAATTAGACTTTCAGATCTCAGGCTGTTTCTTGGAAAAGATAGACTCCCCCGAAAATCTAATTTGAAAGGAGGTAAACTATGGCTGATACAACGAAAACAACCTTACAGTTCACATTCAATACAGCAGGCGGCACATCCTACCAGATGAGCTTTGCCTATCCCCAAACCGACCTGGAAGCATCCGACGTGGATACGATGATGGATCTCATTATCGCTAAAAACATCATCACCACCCTGGGAGGAGACTTAGTCTCCATTAAGGATGGAGGGCTTGTGACCCGGGCCTTTGTAGACCTCGTCGTCTAAGAAGCCCGAAGCGTAAAAGGAGGTAGACGGCTGGATCGAGGAAGAAGAGAACAAACATATAGAGATAAAACTCTTCTTAAAGCCTTTCCCCAGTCGTCTGCTTTCTAAAAAACAAAATCAAAATATGGAGAAAAAAATGGAAGAAATATTAAAACTGATCACCACGTATGGTTTCCCGGTCGTGATTTCGATTTACCTGTTGTTTCGGATGGAGCAGAAGCTAACAACCCTGCAGAGTGCGATCGAGAAACTATCCGAAGTGATTGCCAGGTGCCAATTTACAAACAACATCAAGGCAATCTAATATGGACATTAAAACCATCGTACTGCACCATACCGCTACGGAAGCAAGAGGCAATGGATCCGAAGTTTGGGAAGCCATCAAACGAAACGTACATCCCAAGCGTCCACCGGAATACATCTGCGACTACCACTGGGGGATAGGCCCGACCGGAATCATCTATCCCGGACAGCCCGAAAATCAACCTTGCTGGCATTGCGGGATGGACTTAATCAACAACGAATCCCTGGCAGTCTCTTGCATTGGAAACTTTGAATTAAACCCGATGGGAGTAGAGCAGGAGAAAGCATTGATTGCCAAAATCTTGGAGTTAAAACGTAAGTATCCTCTCGCAGGGGTGCGCCTGCACAAAGAAATCGTTTCCACAAATTGCCCCGGTCAGTTCTTCCCCGCTCGCAAAGTACTCGATGCCCTCTTCGCCCGAAAGCAATTTTCTGACCTTCCCGAAACCAATATCTTTTACAAGGCGATTACCCAGGTTGTAGCCAAGGGGATCATGAACGGGGACGGAGCGGGAGAGGGTACATTCCGGTCAAATGATCCCGTAACCCGGGGAGAGCTGGCTCAAGTACTTTGCAATTTGGAGAAATAAGGCATAGACTTGAATTGATACTTCCAAAAGGGGAGGGGTGAAAACCTCTCCTTTTTGTATATACCCGTTTCTCTTTATAATCAATCTATGAGAAAAAGAGGAAAGCAAGTAATTGTTTTGATGCTTTATCTATGTTTCGCTATCCTGCTTGTGACTTTCTTGTATTATCAGGATCCACAAATCCAAGAAAAAAAGATCACGGGGTTTCTTTACAGAGATCAGCCGATAGAAGCAATCCGGCAAATCAAGATTCTATTGTTTTTCCATCCCAGCAATCAATACGGTCAACGGGTTTTAAGTTTATTAACTTCTGACGCGATTCATTACCCATGAAAAAAGTTTCCCTTTGTTTATTGCTTGTCATAGTACTGATCTTTCCAGTCCCTTTTGTGAATTCTACGATCGAAAAAAAAATTCCAAGCGGGTTTACCCTTTCAACAAAGCAAATCAGGACAATCTTAGCCTATAACCAGGAAATATACTATATCGTCATGATCAAAGACACAAAAACAAATCGGGATGGATATCTCTTTTTTGATTCCGATAATCAGGTGGTTACAGATCAAGACACCTACTCTATTCTTGCTCAGGATACATTTATTCTCGAAAATACAAAAAACATCATGGATCGAGTTGATTTTAAAATAAATCGTCATTCCCTTCTTGAAAAAATGACAAGCTCCATCGATTCAAAATTCTTACAACTTTCTGAGTTTGAATTGAAATTTTTGGATCCATATGTTAGGCGATTTTGCCTCGGGGGGGAAAACATCCTTCTCTATTCTTTGCTTGGATCTACAAAGCCAGGGCAGGATATAGATCCTGAATTCTTTTTTGGAACGATGAAATGGGCTCTTCGTCGATCAGCCTGGCAGAATTATTGGATCGCTAAAGAAAGCTTGGATGTTAAAATAACAAAATATCTTGGTGAACCAACTTCTTTCACTTGCCTGAAAGAAAGAGATCCAGCTGTAACGATGTTTGAGGATTTACAGTCTTCCCTATTCTTTGGTGCCCTCTACCAAACAGTATCAGACCCCCAAAACGAAGAAAAGCTTTGGAAGCCTTTATATGAAACACTTCTTCCCGATTTACAAACAATGAAACAGTCCCTTCTTTCTCGATTTTCAGATATCCTGTATCAAAAGATCAAACAGCTTGATGGTTTCGGGTCTCTCCATGCTGCCTTCCGACATACGATTCAACAATCCAATGAAATCAAATCGAGGCGGGAGGATCAAACCGATACAGCACGAATCGATTCAACAGCACAGAAAATTTTACAATCTTTCCAGGCTCCTGATTCCCCGATGTTCCGTTTCAATACAAAGCGAAGTGGAAGATCCCAAACACAAGGTCCAAGGAATGCAAATTTAAAATGGAAAAAACAGTTGGGAAATTGGATTGTTTCCTCTCCAGTTATCCTGCCCGATCAAACGATTCTCATCGGCTGTTTTGATGGGTATTTGTATCATCTATCCACCACGGGGGATATCCTATGGAAATACTTAGCCGGTTCCTGGCTCGTTTCCACCCCAGCCGTTGCGAGTGACGGTACAATCTATTTTGGTAACCAGAACGGATATTTGTTTGCTGTATCGGATAATGGAATAGAGATCTGGAGAAAGAACCTTTTTTCGATGATTGGATCCTCTCCTCTTGTCACTCAGCGTGGAGATATTATTGTTGGCTGTTTTGACGGGTTTATGGTTTGCCTGCAGAAAGATGGGACAATTCGCTGGCGGTTCAAAACCAGCTCCTGGATTTTATCCTCCCCGGCCATGGATTCGAATGGAAATATCCTTTTTGGATCAACTGATTCTAATGTATACTGTATCAATCCATCTGGCGATTTAGTTTGGAAATATAAAACAGGCCATATGGTGGTTGGGAGTCCTGCTATCGACAATTTGGAGAGAGTGATCATTGGATCTATGGATGGATTTTTGTATTGTTTCGGACCGGATGGAAAATTAATTTGGCAATTTGAAGCAGGCGGTTGGATCGTTTCGTCCCCGGCCATTGGGGAGGACAATAAAGCATATTTTGCGGATCGAAAGGGAACCATTTATTGTTTGGATCCCTCTGGCAAACTAGTGTGGAGATACCAGGCTAACGCAGTCATTGAAGGATCTCCCGTCATTGCGAAAGATATTCTTTATATCACATCCTGGGATCGAAATATTTATGCTATCGAAAATGGGATCTTACTCTGGAAGTACGCCTTTGCTTCGGAGTCCAGATCAACTCCAGCGATTGATTCATCTGGTACTTTGTATGTTGGGTCCGAAGATCAGTTTATATATGCGTTTCAAGATAAGCCATAAAAGGAGATAAAATGTACACAGAAATTTGGAAACCATTTGAAATCAAAGGAATTACACTACAAAATAGAATTGTTCTACCCCCCATGGCCACAGAATCATCAACGGAAGATGGGAGTGTTTCGGAACAAACAATAAACCATTATAAAAAAATAGCAGGATCTGGCGTGGGGCTTTTGATTGTTGAGCATCACTATATCGACAAAATGGGGCAATTCAGTCCCCATCAATTGTCCATTGGCAAAGACGCAAACCTGCCAGAGGAACGGTTGTTGGTTTTAACCATTCACCACGCTGGAGTTCCGTGCGCTCTCCAAATCAATCACGCAGGGAGCAATCGGCTAAACTCTATGGGGCATGAGTCTGTCGGTGTCAGTGCTATTCCTCATCCTACAAGCAAAATCACACCAGCCGAACTGCAGACTAATGAGATTCATGAGATCATCAGAATGTTTGGGTCCAGTGCCAAACGAGCAAAAGAATGCTGCTACGATATGGTGGAGATTCACAGCGCGCATGGATATCTCTCCTCCCAATTTTTATCTCCCCTCACCAATCATCGCAAAGACAAGTATGGTGGATCCATCCTAAACCGTATGCGGTTTCTCATTGAAGTTGTTGAAGAGGTCAAAAGTATGGTTGGCGATGATTATCCTCTGCTGGTGCGTCTTGGTGTTTCCGACAATCCTCCCGGGATTATGCTTCACCCAGACGGTCTAACCCTGGAAGATAGCTTGCAAGTTACAAAAGAGCTGGTAAATCAAAAAATAGATATTTTGGACATATCCGGAGGCATGTGTGGCAGTAGGCCTGCATCTGTTGAGGGAGAAGCCTATTACCTTCCATTTTCCGAATATCTAAAGCCAAAGATCAAAATCCCCACCATCTATACAGCAGGAGTTACCAGTCTGGAGACAGCAGAAAGAATCAGAAAAGATGACCTGGCAGACCTGATTGGCATTGGGAGGAAATTGATCGCTACTCCTGATTTGATCAAAAAAGAGTTAAAGAGCGAAAAATAGGATAGTACAAAAATGGAATACACTACCCAATATGACAAATATATGGAAGACATTGTGCATGTATTTTTTCTTCTTACCGATTCCATAGAGGATAGCGCCGAAGGTATAACATAAGCCTCCGCTCAAAAGCAACATAAAACCGGAGAAGCTCATGGCGATGATGACTTGCTTAGAAATAAAAACAACACTCCAGCCCATGGCGATATAGGCAAACATGGAGAAAGCCTGATATTTTTTAAGATCAATAGCAGTCAGTGTGATGGCGAGAGCCGCTAATCCCCATTGTATTCCAAATACACTCCATCCTAAGGCTGGATAGATTCTCCGGATGGCACTTAAGGCAATGGGAGTATAGGTTCCGGCAATTAACAGATAAATAGCACAATGATCCAGTACCTGAAATATTTTTTTGGCTCTGGGGCTGGTTAGCCCGTGGTAAATACTAGATATGGAATACAGTGTGATCATCGTAGCGCCATACACGGCTGATGCTACAATCCCAAATATGTTGTGATATCGGACAGAAGCGATAATACATATGACCGTTACAGCTATGCCAATTGCTCCCCCCACGATGTGGGACACCATATTAAAGATTTCTTCTCCCCTTGTGTAATTCGGCAGTAACCGATCAGCCAATTTTGTCCGCATACTTATCCCATCCCTTTTTTTATTTATATGATCCGCCTGCTTTATTTTACACAAATTAGGAAAGAAAATGGAAACCTTACTGTTTTTTCTGTTAGACAAGCCTATACTTTGATTTATGAAGCACTTTGATTCTTACAAAAATTTATGCACTGAATTTTATGATTTAGACAAACCGGAAGCTCCACCAAAAGAGCTGGCTTTTTATTTAAACTATGCCAAAGAAGCAAAAGGAAAAATTTTGGAGCCAATGTGTGGGAGTGGAAGATTTCTGATTCCGATTATGGAACAAGACTATCACATTAACGGGATTGATGCTTCCAGCTTTATGTTGGACGCTTTGCGAAAAAAATGCGAACGGAAGAATTTAGTTCCTTTGCTGTATGAGTCTTTACTCCAAAAAGCGCAACTGGATCATAAATATTCACTGATCATCATACCATCGGGTTCATTTTGCTTATCAAACTCTCCATGCCAGTTTAGATGTAAAAAAGATACAGATGAATCCTTGCATATTCTTTTTAATGCTTTATTGCCTTCTGGTAAGTTTGTTTTTGAAGTTGAGATGGAGAATTTTCGCTCAAAGTATGAAACCAATTATGGAATCTGGAGAGGAAGGTGGGTCAGAAAACAGGATGGATCGATCATTGTCCTGAGCACACTGCCCCAATATGACAAAGAAGCCCAAATAGAAACTACCATATGCAGATATGAGCTGATACAAAAGAATCAGACTATCCAAACCGAAGTAGAGGAAGTTTGCTTAAAATTTTACAAACCGGGAGAATTAGACAAGATATTGAAGAAGCATGGGTTCGGAAATATTAAAAAATATAAACCCTATGAATTTGTAGAAGCTGAAGAAACCGATCCAACGATCATTTATGAATGTTCCAAGGGAGATTCTTTTTTCTAGAGCTGTTTTAAATCTGCTATTAAAAGGTTTTTGTTCTCTTCATCCGTGATTTTTTCTAAACATGCCATTGCCTTTCGTTTGCTTTCTTCCTGCATTTCTGGTTTTTGCAGAATTTGATAAGCCCTGGCAACCGCTTCATATCCATACCCGATATAAAAGGGCTCTAATTGGTTCAACAAACCGATATCTACACAATGATTCCCATAGTATAAAGCCTCTCCCCCTTTGCCAGCCAATGCATACACTCGCCCTAAAAGCCAGTAGCCAACAGAAAGGTTGGTTTGCGTGACATCCGGTACTTGTGTCCAATGCCAGAAGGAAGCATGAGCCAGGTGGAGCATCATTTCGATATCTTCTGAGGTTTTCGGTGATTTGTCAATCAAATCCCAAGTGGCATTAAAACAGGTTGCAGACCAATAGCGATGTGAATTATTTATCTTTTCTTGCGGATCCTCTGACATAATTTTCTCCTATGATATCCAAAATTGATTACAATTATAAGAAGAAAGAGAGTGCATGGAATAGGAGAGAAATATGTTTACAAGATT
>Ga0247842_10006384_pt1 | contig 13360 bp, 15 predicted proteins | sample LaCruzMarch2015__3_FD_192411 | JGI IMG/M metagenome (GOLD analysis project Ga0247842, IMG submission 192411) | Freshwater microbial communities from meromictic Lake La Cruz, Castile-La Mancha, Spain - LaCruzMarch2015_19m | ecosystem: Environmental > Aquatic > Freshwater > Lake | place: Spain...
GACAAGCGTCATCCCTTCACTACCAAGCTCAAGAAGGAGATTATTGTAATCATCCTCTGTTTGTATATATTCTTCGCGCTTACCTCTTTTTATTTTATAAAGCGGAGGCTGGGCAATGAAGATATGCCCCTTCTCCACCAACGCTGTCATGTGGCGATATAAGAATGTCAATATAAGCGTCCTAATATGAGAACCGTCAACATCGGCATCGCACATGAGTATTATTTTGCCATAACGGAGCTTCTCCATATTAAACTCTTCGCCTATACCCACGCCTATTGCCGTTATGATCGTCCTGATTTCTTCATTCGAAAGCGCTTTATCGAGCCGAGCCTTTTCAACGTTTAATATCTTCCCCTTAAGCGGCAATATCGCCTGGAACCTTCTGTCGCGGCCTTGCTTTGCGCTACCGCCGGCACTGTCTCCTTCGACTAAATACAATTCACATAACGTCGGATCGGATTCCTGGCAGTCGGCAAGTTTCCCGGGGAGGGACGCCCCTTCGAGCGCGCCTTTTCTCCTGGTGAGCTCACGCGCTTTTCTGGCAGCTTCGCGCGCCCGCAAAGCCAGCACGGCCTTTTCTATTATCTTATTCGCTATGGGCGGGTTCTCTTCCAGAAAACCGCCGAGCGCTTCGTTCACTATTGATTCGACCACGCCTTCGACTTCGGAGTTGCCGAGTTTTGTTTTTGTCTGTCCTTCAAATTGCGGGTTAGGCACCTTTATACTGAGCACGGCAACCAACCCCTCCCTAACATCATCTCCGGAAATACCGCCGTCGGCGTCTTTCAGCAGATTTTTCGACTTGCAGTACTGATTTATGGTTCTGGTCAGGGCCGATTTGAAACCGGTAAGATGCGTACCCCCTTCTATAGTATTGATATTATTCGCGAATGTAAATATCGTCTCGCCGTAACTGTCGTTATACTGCATCGCGAATTCCGCTATTATATTATCTTTTTCTTTCGAGAAAGATATCACTTTTTTATGAAGAACGTTTTTATTCTTATTTAAGAATTCCACAAACGACACAACGCCGCCGGAAAATTTAAACTCAACCTCTTTATCCTTAACGCGCTCGTCCTTAAGCGTGATCTTCACATCTTTATTAAGGAAGGCCAGTTCCCTTAAGCGGTTCGCGAGAGTGTCGAAACTATATATAATTTTGTCGCCGAATATCTCTTTGTCGGCCTTAAAGGTTACCCGCGTCCCGGTCTTCTTCGCCTGGCCTATAACCTTAAGCTTAGACGCCGTCCTGCCGGCCTCGTATTTCTGGTGATGGATCTTCCCGTCGCGCTTGATCTCAACCTCAAGCCATTCAGACAGCGCGTTCACGACAGAAACGCCAACGCCGTGAAGCCCGCCGGCTACTTTATAAACACGATGATCGAATTTTCCGCCGGCGTGAAGCTTCGTCAGCACGACCTCAACCGCTGGCTTGCCCTCGGTTTTATGAATATCAACCGGTATGCCTCGGCCATCGTCCACGACCGATATAGAATTATCCGGATGTATCACTACGTCGATAGTCGATGCGTAACCGCCCATGCACTCGTCGATGGAATTATCCACCACTTCATAGACGAGGTGGTGCATCCCGCGGGCCGTCGTATCGCCTATATACATAGCGGGCCGTTTTCTTACGGCATCCACACCTTCCAGGACTGTTATGGTAGTGGCGTCGTACTTTTTTACCGCTGCCGCTTTCGCCTGATCTTTTTCGCCCTGACTCTCTTCTTTGATCTCGTTCTTTTCTTTTTTGCCCATTTTCCCCTTTACCTCTTTAAGCGCTGTTTTTTATATCGCCGATCCTGTACCGTATATTCTTTAAGGGTTTTTTCCCGAACTTCCCTTCCATCTTCTTTAATATGTCCCGCTTCTTAAGCGTCAGTTCATACAGCCAACTCGAACCGTCCACATTCACCACAAGCTCCGAGCGTTTTATGGCGACCGGCCTGGAGTGCCTCGCCCCCGCCACCCCGGCGGCATCTTCCCATATAACCAACATCGCTTCTATGCTAGGCCTCGACGGTGACGCGAGATTCTTCATCGCGTCTTTCAAAAGATCGCCTATCGCGGTGTTTTTCTTTACGGCCATACCTAATCTATCTGCCGCGGCATCACAACATACACATATTCGGCGCCAAGCCTGACCACGCCGGGCTTGTCCGGGTCCGTCAGTTCAAAATCCATAGTCTCCTGCTCCGCGCTCTTCAAAAGATCTATTATATAGCCGGGGTTAAACCCTATCGATATCTCTTTCCCTTTATATTCACAATCTATCTCTTCCCTGGCCTCCCCTAGCGACGGGCTTGCCTTTGACACCACGAGCTTATCTTTTCCAAGCTCTAATTTAAGAACCATCGATTCGGGCGTAGTGAATAAGGCTACCCTCTTCAGCGCGGCTAAGAACGCTCCTTTATTCACAATAATTTTATTCTTCGCCTCTTCAGGTATTACCTTTTCATAGTTTGGGAACTCCCCTTCTATAAGCCGCGATACCAGTTTTGTATCGCCGGTATCAAATAACACCTGGTTTTCACTCAAACTTATTTTTACGTCGCCCTCGTCTTTTAGTATCCCCTCTATTTCGTTTATGGCTTTGGCTGGGACGATAAATTTTCTCTCGAGGGTTTTAGGCAGCTGCATCTTCTCCTCTATCATAGCCAAGCATCTACCATCTGTCGCAACGAGCCTTATATAGGAAGGTTTTATTGTGACCAGTATTCCGTTTAACACATATCTGACTGTGTCGTTAGACACGGCAAATTTTGTCATTTTAATCATTTTTTTTAATTTTTTTTGTGCTATTACTAACGACTCTTTGTTTTTAAACTCGGGAGGTTGTGGAAACTCTTCTTTAGGTAGTCCCATCATTTTAAAAACAGACCGGCCGCATTCTATACTAATAAGGTTGTTTTTCTTTACCGACACACAAATAGGTTCTTGAGTTGGCAACTCCCTGATGATATCGGAAAATTTTTTAGCTGGTACCGTTATCGCTCCTGGTGTTTGGGCTTTTATTTTTGTGTTTGAGATTATTCCTATTTCAAAATCGGTCGCCGTTAATGTGGTCCCCTCTTCGGTTGATTCGATAAGCATATTTGACAATATCGGCAAACTTGATTTAGCGCTTATCGCCGCTTGGACCGTTTGTATCGCTTTTAATAACTCTTCTTTGGATGTGCTAAACTTCATATAGACCCTTTCAACTAAAATATATAATATAAAAAAGAAGCAGTAGTAATAGTAGTTGTAGATAAGTGGATAACTCTATAACTCTATACCGGAAAGAGGATTATACCCTAAGAGAGGCGCGCGCGAAACAAAAAAGTTATCAACACACCCCACAGGATACCACCAGGATCCCTACTCTTTTATGCCCTTAGCCAACTTATCAACAAGATTCCGGAAGTCGCTTTTAGATTTCATATCACCCTCCACCTTATCACAAGCGTGCATTACGGTGGTGTGGTCTCTGCCGCCGAAAGCTTCTCCTATTTCAGGCAGAGAGAAATCTGTAAGCTTGCGGGCCAGATACATCGCCACCTGTCTCGGGTAGGCGATGGCTTTCGAGCGTTTCTTGGCCTTCATATCCGACAATCTTATATCAAAATACTCGCTCACTTTTTTTTGTATCACGTCGATCGTTACTTTTTTTTCACCCTCAGATATCATATCCTTAAGGACCTCTTTCACAAGGTCGACCGTCAGATCCTTATCGATAAGTTTTGCGTAGGCCACCACCCTTATCAGTGCCCCTTCAAGCTCACGGATGTTCGTCTTTATCTTGTCGGCGAGAAAGTACAGGACATCATCCTTAAGAACGATCGTTTCCCGCTCGGACTTCTTTTTTAGTATCGCGGACCTTGTCTCGAAATCCGGCGGTTGTATATCCGTCACCAGCCCCCACCCGAAACGGGAGACGAGCCGATCTTCAAGTTCTTTTATCTCTTTCGGGGGCCGGTCGCTGGAAACCACTATCTGTTTGTGGGCGTCATAGAGAGAGTTAAATGTGTGGAAAAACTCTTCCTGCGTCGACTCTTTTCCCGCAATGAAGTGTATGTCGTCGATCATAAGGATGTCGACCGAGCGGTATTTTTTCTTAAATTCAACCATCGAGCGATTCTGTATGGCGCTGATCAGCTGATTTGTGAAGGCCTCGCTCGACATATATAGTATTTTTGACCTCGGGAATTTAGCGAGAGACCTCTGGCCTATAGCGTGCATTAAATGTGTTTTGCCGAGCCCCACCCCCCCGTATATAAAAAGAGGGTTATATGTTTTTGCCGGGGAATCGGCGACCGCGAGCGCCGCCGCATGAGCGAATCTGTTGGATGGGCCCACTACAAAACTTTCAAAAGTATATTTTGCCTGAAGGCCTATCTCTTTAGCGTGTTCCTGGGTACTGCGCGTTGTGAAGAGCCCAAAGAGCTTGTCTTTTTTTACTGCCGGCGGGACCTGGGCGTCCGGAGGTTCATCCCCGGACTCGGCGGCCTCTATCTCTACCTTTAGATCCGGGCCGCAGGAATCGCCCAGAGAAGAATAGATGAGAGGCATATGCTTATCGAGAAGCCACGTCTTGACAAAATTATTCGGGACCACAAGTTTTATAACCCCGCCCTCTAAAGATACTGCCCGGATAGGCTTAAACCATATATTAAAAGACTGGTCGTTCCCAAGCTCGGTTTTTATGGACTCCAGGGCTCTTTCCCAAATATTTTGTAACTTTTCAGACAATTTAAAGCGCTCCTTTAGTTATCCACAGCCTATGAAGCACGGTTTTAACACAAAATACAGAAGTTATGCACAAGTTGTTCACAATTTCATTATGCGGTAAGCCTTCAGCAAAGAAGATTTGAGCATAATTTCAGAGAGGTTATTATATTCGAAGCCCTGCAATAATGCAAGGGAAAAATTTTAGAAGACCCAACCGCCCCGGTTGGTCGGCGCAGGTTCGTGGACAGCCGACGCAGCTGACCTCGGTTTAACCCGGTCAGCTGCGTCGGCTGTCCACGGTTATGATGCGTGTGCGAATGAAACTTGTTGACTCGCCGCGCGCATATGATATAATCTACGAACGAATAAATCCGCGCGGTGAAAGCGCGAACCAACTTAAAAGGAGAATCGAAATGAAATATAATCTTAAGACGAAGTCAAACCGGAAAAGAAAAAGAACCCACGGATTCAGGAAAAGAATGCGCGACCGTCACGGAAGGACCGTTCTAAAGAGAAGGAGACAGAAGGGCCGCCACAAGCTTACGGTATGATCTCCGACGGTAAAAGTGGCCCGGGCGTGACAGCCGGCAGCGGGAAATTTGGTAAACACGAGCGTCTTATAAAGACAAAGGATTTTAGAGCGGTCTACGAGAATGGGCGGAAAGTTTTTTTCGGAGGCGCCGCCATAGTGGTCCTCGAGAATGGCCTGGCGCATAGCCGCCTCGGTTTTTCGATAAGTAAAAGAAATTTTAAACACGCGGTAGCCCGCAACAGGATCCGCAGGTTGTTCAGGGAAGTTTACCGGAAAAATAAATTAGATCTTAAGACCGGATTTGATATGGTTCTAATAATCAAGCGCGGTTTCGATAAACGCTCACCGCTTAAAGAAGCGGAGACGGTGTTTTTAGGGTTGATCAAAAAGACAGGGGTTATTAAATGATAGATCGGGCGCTGGTGTCTGTACTCAAGTTTTATCGTAACTATTTGTCGCAGTTTAAGATACAATGCTGCAGATTCCACCCTTCCTGCTCTGAGTACGCTTGTCTGGCAGTGGAAAAACACGGCGCCGCCAAAGGGTTAGTTAGAAGCCTATGGCGCGTCTTAAGATGCAGCCCGCTTTCGCGCGGCGGATACGATCCGGTGTAATATGGAAAAGAGACTGATATTCGCGATCGCTCTATCGATACTCATAATCGTATCATTCCAATACCTGGCTCCGAAACCGCCAGCGCCTCAAACTCTGCCTGAAAGCTCAGTGGCGGCAGTATCTTCGCCCGCAGCCGTAGCGACGAAAGATGAAGCGCTCCTCTCCCCCGCGCCGCTTTTGCCTTCTCCCGACGAGAAAGAGCTCATCATAGAGACCGATAAGGCTTTCATTACGTTTACCAATGTCGGCGGCTCAATAAAAAGCATTCGTCTGAAAGATTATAAAGACCTCGTTTCGGGCGAGCTTTTTGTTTTGTCGGAAGTTCAAGATCCGAGAGATCGTATATTCGCGTTGACTTCCCCGGGTATCGTGGCCGGACTTGATAGCGCTATTTATGACCTGAAAAAGATCGGCGATGAAGTTGTTTATTCGAAGCAGTCTAACGGCTTCGAGATAACAAAAAAATACAAACTACATAAATCTAATTATACCATAGGGTTACAGGTTTTTATAAAGAACTTGTCGGCTTCTCCTCGTGATATAAACTACAGGCTTTTATATGGATCCGGGCTTAAAGAAAACAACGCCCAGGACGCAAGGCTTTTGGAAGTAGTTGGTAAGGTAAATGAAAAGCCGGTAAAATTTAAGAGGCCAAAACCTGGCGAAAGGATTATTAACCCCGGATCTGTCAATTGGTCGGCGGTAAAATCGAAATATTTTTCTATTGTTGTGAAGCCGCTATCCGGCACAGCAGGTCAATATTACAGCGAGAACAAGATCGGGCAGTATGTATCAGGCGTAGAATCGGAGTCTATTACTTTACAGCCTGGCGCAACTATTGAGAATATTTTCATATTATTTGCTGGACCGAGCCATGTGCCAATACTAAAATCTGCTGGCTACGGTCTTGAGGAGACCATAAATTATGGTTTTTTTGGCAGCATAAGCAAGGCAATCTTATCAACTCTGAGATTTTGCCATAAAATAGTCGGTAGTTGGGGCGTTTCCATCATTTTATTGTCAATATTCCTCAATATTCTGCTATTTCCCCTGACAATGAAGAGTTTTAAGTCCATGCAGAAGATGCAGGAACTTCACCCGCAGATGGAGAAGCTTAAGGTTCAATACAAAGGAAGTCCGGAAAAACTCAACAAAGAGATGATGGAGTTGTATAAAAAGTATAAAATCAATCCTTTAAGTGGCTGTCTCCCCATGCTGCTGCAGATGCCGATATTTGTAGCTCTATATCAGGCGCTCATGAAATCGCTGGAACTTAGAAATGCAAGTTTCCTGTGGATAAAAGACCTGTCTTCTCCCGATGCCGTAAGGTTGCCATTTACCCTGCCTTTAATAGGAAACAGCATAAACATACTGCCTCTTATAATGGTAGTTGGAATGGTGCTTCAACAGAAGATATCTACCAAGTCGATGGGCGGAGCTGTTACAGACGAGCAGAAACAGCAGCAGAAGATGATGCTTATCATAATGCCAATTATGTTTGGTTTTATATTCTACAATATGCCGTCTGGGTTGGTTTTGTACTGGGTGGTAAATACCGCTCTGACTATAGTAGAACAAGGCGCCATTCTTAAAAAAGCTTAGAAACAGCCTTGACAAAGTGAGTTTAGTAGGGTATATTTTACTTAGGAGTTCCCCGTGGAAAAGTTTCCACTGGAACATTTATGGAATCCATAGAAGATATAAACCCATGGTATGTTACCGGTTTTTGTGATGGTGAGAGCACATTTACATATAGCCGGTCCGGGGAGAATCTAAATCTATATTTTGCGATAAAGCTTAATGTTGATGATCGAGATGTATTATATAAAATAAAAGATTTTTTTGGTGTTGGAAATATGTATGTCGGCAGGCCAGTACCCCCGCGGAAGTATAGCGGGCACACACGGACATATTTTTATTACAGAGTATCAAAAATAAGAGATCATCTTAGGGTAATTGAGCACTTTACAAAATATCCTTTGATTGGGAAAAAGGCTGCCAGTTTTTCGGTATGGAAAGATATGGTAAGCCTAAAATTGAATTACAGAAAGCCCAATCGGGAAGAACTGAATCGATTGGCTGCCAAACTTTCCTCATTAACAGGAAAAAATACGGCAAACAAAAAAAATAATGGCCAAAGTAATAGCGATTTGTAATCAAAAAGGCGGGGTCGGGAAGACTACGACCTCAATCAATCTCTCCACATATCTTGCCATCGCCGGCAAAAAGATACTCCTCATAGACATAGACCCCCAGGGTAATGCCACGAGCGGTCTCGGAATAAATAAGCACAACATAAAACAGAGCATATATGATCTTGTTATAGATGAGATAGATCCTCGCCCGGTGGTTATAAGTACGATGGTTGAAAATTTATCACTCATACCATCGACCCTGAGTCTCACCGGGGCGGAAGTTGAGCTTGTTGGTATAATGGGTCGGGAATACAGGTTAAAAAAGGCTCTGAGTGCCATCCTTGGCGATTTCGATTTCATTATCATAGATTGTCCGCCATCGCTTGGGCTTTTGACCGTAAACGCGCTCGCCGCGGCAGATTCAGTTCTTATCCCTATACAATGCGAATTTTATGCGCTCGAGGGATTAAGCCAGCTCGTCAACACAATAAATCTCGTGAAAGAAAATATTAATGCTGCGTTAGGCATTGAGGGTGTTCTTCTTACGATGGCGGACTTCCGGACAAATTTAACAAACGAAGTAATAAAGGAAGTTAGAAGCTTTTTTAAGGGCAGGGTCTACGATACGATAATACCTAGGAATATAAAACTCACAGAAGCTCCGGGGTTTGGTAAGCCGGTAGCTATTTATGATAAGTCCTCATTAGGGGCACAGAAATATCAAGAGTTTACAAACGAGTTGTTAGGCATAAAAAAAGATGAGACTCCTAACGTATTGAATGACAACAACTTAAGTGAAACTACACAATCGGAGGTTAAGTAATGACAAACAAAGCTTTGGGTAAAGGTTTAAGCGCGCTGATCCCAACAAAAGAGCCGGAAAGTTTTTCTTCACAGACAGGGGTCCTGGAAATTCCAGTTGCGAATATACGCGCAAACAAATATCAGCCGCGCACTGAATTCAACCAGGCGAAATTAAACGATCTGATAAGCTCTATAAAGGAAAAAGGGGTGGTCCAGCCGGTCCTCGTTAGGAAGACTGAGAGCGGATATGAGCTCATCGCGGGCGAGAGGCGCTTGCGCGCGGCGAAGACATTGGGGATGGAAAAGATACCGGCGATACTCAAGAAGGTTTCCGACGTGGATATGCTCGAAATATCTTTAATAGAAAATATCCAGCGGGAAGAATTAAATCCGATGGAAGAGGCATTCGCGTATCAGAGGCTTATGACGGAGTTTGGGTTTACGCAGGAGGCCGTGTCTAAAGTCATAGGAAAAGACCGCTCGACGATAGCCAATACATTAAGGCTTCTTTTTCTGCCGAATAAAGTGCAGGATCATCTGGCCAAAGGAGACATTACTACCGGGCATGCCAAAGCGATATTGTCACTTCAGACGGAAGGCGCTCAGATAAGCGTATGCGGCGTCATAATCAAAAAAGGGCTTTCCGTCAGGGAGGCCGAAGCGCTGGCCGCAAGAAGGATGCTTACGCAAAAGCCGTCTTCTCTTAAGATCAAAGACGGAAATATCGCCGACATTGAAAATAAGCTCCAACAGATATTTGGCACCAGAGTCGTAATATCGCACGGCAAAAAGCGCGGCACCATACGCGTAGATTATTATTCTACAGACGATCTAAACAGGATTTTGGATATAATATCGTCAAAAAAAGCTTAAAGAGACCTATAATCCGGATATCTTGACAAATCTCCGGATTTATAGTCTAATGAATCAGCGATTTGCGTCGTAATATGTAATCATTCATTTTATTATAGGGAGGCAGTATGACACAATCTACACTCGTCCTGATTAAGCCGGATGGGCTGAACAAATCACTTACGGGCAATGTTCTTTCGCGCCTTTCGGAAACGAAACTCGATATCGTGGCCGCGAAGATAGTTAAGGTATCGCGTGAGCTGGCCGAGCAGCACTATATCATGCTTAAGGATAAGCCTTTCTTCGAGGAACTTTTAAAATATTTGATGGGGGAGTATCACAAGAAGAAAGTGATGGCGCTGGTATATTCCGGCGAAGACGCTATAGCGAAGGTTCGAAAGATCTGCGGGTCAACTAATCCCGAGGAGGCGGACCCGGTTTCGATAAGAGGGGCGTACGGCAGGATAACTACCAAGGGCGTCTACGAGAATATCATCCACGCCTCGGCTAATGAACCGGAGGCCGAGCGGGAGATAAAATTATGGTTTCAACCCGACGATCTTATAATCGATATGTACCCGTCGAAGATCATTAAAGAGAAGGTGGATAAGCGGGTCTGGGTGTAGGCGAATTAAAAGTTTAAAAGTAAAAATTTAAAATTGTAAATTCAAAGATAGGAGTATAGTTTGATACGATCTATGACGGGTTTTGGCAGGGCGGAATCCTTATTGCCCAAAGGAAAGATCACGGTGGAGATAAAGACCGTGAACCATAAGTTTTTTGATATCTCGCTTAAGATGCCCAGCCAGATGGGGCTTTTGGAAGATAAGGTAAAAGAGGCCATCCAGAAACACATAAAGAGGGGCAAGGTTTACCTGAGCATAATGTACGACGGCGCGTTTCTTAACGAAGGCAAGATTATCATCGACGAGAAGACGGCAAAGAGTTATTATAACGAATTAATGAGATTGAAAAAATACATAGGGCTTAAGGATGAGATAACGGTGAAGGATATTATAGGGATGCCAGGGGTTATCAGTTGCCCGATATCCGAAACGAAGATCGCGGCTCTCTGGCCGAAGGTTAAGTCCGCCATCGATAAGTCCGTCGTCAAATTAGGCAAAGACAGGGAGAAGGAAGGCAAAATGATGTTTCTGGATCTGTCCACCAGGGCTAAGGATATAAAGAAGATGCTCGCGGTTATAAAATCCAGGGCCAATCTTAATATCGGCGAATACAGGAAAAGATTTGCGGATAAAGTAAAAGATATGACCAGCGGGCGAACTATAGACACGGGAAGGCTGGAGATGGAGACCGCTATATTCGCGAAGAACAGCGATATCTCAGAAGAGGTCACAAGGCTCGCCAGCCACATAGAGCATTTTCAGCATACTTTGGCCGATAACGGAGAGATCGGCAAGAAGCTCGATTTCATAGCCCAGGAACTGCACAGAGAGATCAATACGATAGGTTCTAAGGCAAGCGATTTCAAGATAGCGAAAAATGTGATAGAGATAAAGGGTGAAATAGAAAAGATCCGCGAGCAGGCCAAGAACTTAGAGTGATAAAGAAAACCGGTTCCAAAATATTCATAGTCTCCGCCCCGTCCGGAGGCGGCAAGACGACCCTCTGCCGAAAGTTGCTGGCAAGCGATCCCGCACTGGCCGATTCTATATCTATGACGACCCGCCCGCCCAGGCCCGGGGAAGAGGACGGCGTTGATTATATATTCACAGGGGACAGGCATTTCCGTCGAGAGATAAACAAAGGCGGGTTTCTCGAATATGAAGAAAATTTCGGGTATCTTTACGGAACGCCGAAAGATTTTGTGGAGAGGAACCTTAAAAGAGGGAGAAGCGTTCTTCTTAACATAGATGTAAAGGGCGCCATGAAGGTCCGCAGGGCCTATCCGGACAGAAGCGTTCTCATATTTATACTGCCGCCGTCTCTCGGCGAGCTTAAAAAAAGATTGTCTTTGAGACGATCCGACTCGCCGGAGGTTATAGCGGGCAGGCTAAAATTCGCGAGGAAAGAGATCTCGTACAAGAGTAAATACGATTATAGGATAGTGAACGATAATCTGGAAAAAGCCTATAAGAGGCTTATGGCAATAATATCTAAAGAAACTAAAGAGGAATAGGGGAGAGTATGGGGGAGCAGAATATCGAAGACGCGCTCGGGAAGACGAAGAGCATATTTAAGCTGGTAAATCTCGCTTCTATGAGGTCGATAGAGATAAGTGAGGGGGCCGCTAAGATGATCGACGCTAAAAAAGACGATGTGGTTCTGGATGTGGCGCTGAAAGAGATCACCGACGGCAAAGTGTTCTATAAAAAAGCGAAGAAACATGGCAAAAAATAAAAAGAGTGTAGTGCTCGGCGTTACCGGGTCTATCGCCGCGTACAAAGCCTGTGAGATAATAGGGGCTTTGCGCAAGGAGGGCTTTAATGTGGAAGTTATCCTTACGAAAGAAGGGGCCGAGTTCATAACGCCGCTCACGCTTACGACTCTTTCGGGCAATAAAGTCACTACGGGGATGTTCGATATCCCCGCGGATTGGAGCCCGGTCCATACATCTCTGGCCCAAAAGGCCGATCTTGTGCTTATCGCTCCGGCCACGGCAAATGTAATAGGAAAACTCTCGTCGGGATTATGCGACGATATACTCACATGCGTAGTCTTCGCGACTAAGGCACCGGTGCTTATAGCGCCGGCAATGAACGATAATATGTACGCCCATAAAATAGTTCAGGATAATATCGCGAAGCTCACAAAATCCGGCTATAATTTTGTAGGGCCGATAAAGGGGCATCTGGCGTGCGGCTGCGAAGGAGTGGGGCACATAGCTAGCGTCGAGGATATTGTAAAGGAATCAAAAAGGCTTCTTAAGTGAAAAGGCCTTTGGCGCTCGTTACCGCCGGGCCCACCCGCGAGCATATCGACCCGGTAAGGTTTATATCAAATCATTCTACAGGCGCGTTTGGATATGAAATAGCGCGGGAGGCGTTAAGGCGCGGCTGTCGCGTCGTTCTCGTGAGCGGCCCGACTTTTTTAAGGCCCCCGGAAGGGGTGAAATTTATCCAGGTCGAAAGCGCGCTGGATATGATGAAGGCCGTAAAGAAAGAATCGGCAAAAGCCAAATATGTTTTTATGGCTGCCGCGGTTTCAGACTGGAGGCCGGAAGGCTGTTTTGGGAGAAAGATAAAACGCCGGGCCGGGAGAGGCCTTAGGTCGATCAAGCTTGTAGAAAATCCGGACATCCTTAAAGAGCTGGGCAGAGACAAGAGATATTGTCTGGCGGGGTTTGCTCTCGAAACCGAAAATCTTGCTCTTAACGCGGCCCAGAAACTAAAGGACAAGAATCTCGATTTTATAGTGGCGAACCGCCTGCGAAAAAGCAGGGGGCCATTTGGTTCCGGTAAGACCGATATATTGATAATCGATAGTTTTGGAGGCAGGAAATCCTATAAAGGCAGCACAAAGAGGGCGCTTGCCAAGATTATTCTTGACAAGGCCTTCGAGTTTAAGATTAAATAGACGGAAATGATGAAAAAAAGAGGCGTTACCATAGTAGAATTGCTGTTCGTGGCGGTTATATTTTTTCTGATGATAACCCTGCTCATGCCTTTCGTGAAGATGGCCAAGGCGCGCGGGCGCAGGATAGGCTGCGAGAATAATTTAAGGGAAATAAGTATCGGCCTTT
>Ga0247842_10006386_pt1 | contig 13358 bp, 9 predicted proteins | sample LaCruzMarch2015__3_FD_192411 | JGI IMG/M metagenome (GOLD analysis project Ga0247842, IMG submission 192411) | Freshwater microbial communities from meromictic Lake La Cruz, Castile-La Mancha, Spain - LaCruzMarch2015_19m | ecosystem: Environmental > Aquatic > Freshwater > Lake | place: Spain...
CGAGAATTTCCCACGAGCGCTCATGCTGCGCTGAGGAATCAATCACCACACCGTCCCAATCGAAAATCACACCTTTCATTCCAGACATAGCCAGACCGTTATCCTCTCGGACCTCAAGCGGCAAGGGGACAAACCCGCGAGTGCGCCGGGAAAACAGAGCCGACTTCCTATCGCGACAGAGCTATCGAGCAGGCTCGGCACAGAAAATACTTCGGCCCATCCCTGGGAATGTGTAGAAATTTTTGATGCACCTCGCCGATGCGGTCAAATACCTCGATGAAATTCTGCGCACTCATGAAGTGGGAGATTTTCCACAAGCCCTGAACGGTCTCCAGGTTGAAAACTCAGGTGGACTCACGCGTATTGGCGCGGCGGTGGATGCCACCGAGGCGGTTATCCGAGAGGCCTCCCAAGCCGGGGTGGATTTCCTCATCGTGCACCACGGCCTCTTCTGGAGCGGAGCCCAGCGTATCACAGGCGCCACCTACAGGAAGACGCGCTTGATGATGGAAGCGGACATGGCAATTTATAGTGCTCACCTGCCATTGGATATTCATCCTGAAATCGGCAACAACGCTCTGCTGGCAGGCGCCATCGGACTCCAAAATGGGGTGCCATTTTTTTCAACGGCGGGGCAAAATATCGGACTCATGTTTGAAGCCGAGATCAGCCGTGAGGTTTTGCGGGACCACTTATCGCGCGCTGTGGGCGGTCCGGTGCACCTCGCTCCAGGTGGTCCGGTGCTTGCGCGAAGAGTGGGAGTTGTAACCGGAGGCGCAGGCGGCGATATCGCAAAGGCCGCCGAGGCTGGGGTGGATACCTTGATCACTGGCGAGGGCCCTCACTGGTCCTACACGGCGGCGGAAGAGTTGGGCGTGAACCTTTTCTATGCGGGCCACTACGCTACAGAGACCTTTGGAGTCAAAGCCGCTGCAGAAATGGTCTCCCGCAGGTTCGCTCTGCCTTGGCAGTTCATCGACCACCCGACAGGCTTGTAATCAATCCTCAGATTCGTCCTTGGATAGCAGGTTGAAGGCTTTTTTTACATCGCTCACCCGCAGGATGAGAAGACCCTTCCGGGCACTCGGCATGGAAGCGAGGTAGGCGTATTCGATATTCACCTTCGATTTGGAGAGAAGCCGTGCCACACGCGACAAGCTGCCAGGGCGGTTGTCGTTTTCAATCATGAGCACTTCGCTATCCAACACGAGGGTTCCATGAGACTCCAACAGGGCGATGGCTTTGCGAGTATCGCTTACGACCATGCGGATCGCTGCATGGTCCACAGTATCGATGACGGTCAGGCCGTAGATATTGATGTTCGCCTCGGCGAGTGCGTCGCAGATGTCTGCGAGTGTTCCCGGACGATTGGCAATAAAGATAACGAGTTGCTCGACGATACGCACATTTTTCATAGGCCATCAGCCTCGCGCTGCACCCCTCGCGAGTCGAATGGAAAAAGGCGGGGCTTGCCAGCGCCATGTGACAAGGCGATGGATGGGCCATGCCGAATCCCAAAAAGAGCGGGCCGAATAGTCACCTGCAAAGTCGCTCCCGCACGCAGAAATCCGATTCCAGCAAATCGCCGAGTTCGTCGACGGTTGCTGCCAACCCTGCAAAACCTCATCGACCCGCGAGACGCAGCGGCACTTCTCAAAAATCCACCGGTGAGCCGTCGCAAAAACTTCGAGCCTCCATTCTCCGTCAAATCTCTGAACGGCCACTGGACGCCGCTGGAATCGCTTCGGCGCTGGACCTTCCTCCTGCATGGAAAGGCAAGCTCCTGCAACTTCTCAAAGAAATGGAGACCACAGGCGAAATCGCCCGCATCCTGCGGGACCGCTTCATTATCCCCAAGGAGGCCGATCTCTTTACCGGCATCCTCCAAATGCACGCCAATGGCGGGGCCCATGTGCTGAACGAAAAGCAAGGCGATCCAGACCTCTTCATCCGCTTCGAAAATTGCTTCACGGCCATGCACGGCGACCGGGTTGTGGCGCGCATCTCGAGCCAGCCAGAGGAGCCCGGCTTCTTCACTCGGTCGGAAAAACGCCGTGAGGGAAAGGTGATCCGCATACTCACACGTGCCAACGAGACCATCGTAGGCACACTCCAACGCTCAAAAAACTTCTTCTACGTTGTAGCCGACGATCCACGCTTCGCCCAAAATCTGTATGTCAATCCACCCGCCCCACCGCTTCTGGCGAAGGTTGGCGACAAGGTCGTTGCGAAGCTCGATTCCTGGCCGTCACGCCATGTGAACCCCGAGGGGCACCTTATCGAAATCCTCGGGCCAGCAGGTGCTCCAGGCATCGACATGCTCTCCATTATTCGCAAGCACAGGTTGCCATTGGAATTTCCCCATGATGTCCTTCGCGAGGCCAAGGGAGTGTCGCCCGAGGTCGATCCCGCCGATGCCGCAAAGCGTGAGGATTTGCGAGACCGCTTCATTTTTACTATCGACCCGGATGATGCGAAGGACTTCGACGACGCCATCAATGTGGAGCACATCCCCGGTGGGTGGAGGGTTGGTATTCACATCGCCGATGTCTCACATTATGTGAAACCCAAGTCCGCTCTCGATCGCGAGGCACACACGCGCGGGAATAGCGTGTATCTTGCCGACAGGGTCATTCCCATGCTTCCCGAGGCCTTGAGCAACGGCATCTGCAGTCTCAAGCCGCAGGTAGACCGCATGGCATTCTCCGTCTTTGCCGAGATCCTCCAGAGCGGAAAAATCCAATCCGTCCGCTTCGCCAAAACCGTGATTCGCAGCGCCGCGCGGTTGACCTACAAAGAGGCATTCGCGCTTCTCGAGAAGCCGCCGAAAAAAGGTGACCTCCTCTCCGAGCGTGTCCACACCGCCTGGGAGCTCTCCTCCCTGCTGCGCAAAAAACGCTTTGCCGCAGGATCCCTCGATTTGGAGTTTCCAGAGATCAAAGTCTGGCTCGACGAAACCGGGCGCCCCGTGCGGCTCGAGCGTGTGGAGAATGACATTTCCCACCAGCTCATCGAGGAACTTATGCTCCTCGCGAACGAACTCGTCGCCCGCGAACTCAAACACCGCAAACAACCCGCCGTCTACCGCATCCACGAGAAGCCGGACCCCGAAAAGCTCGTTGAATTTCGTGAATTCGCCGCCTCTCAAGGCATCCGCGCCGGCGACCTCACCCACCGGCCCGAATTGCAAAAACTCCTTGCCTCGCTCCACGGCAAACCCTTTGCCTCGGCTGTAAAAATTGCCCTGCTGAAAAGCCTCAAGCGAGCCCGCTATTTTCCCGAGCCCCTCGGTCATTATGGACTTTCGAAGTCGGACTACACTCACTTCACCAGTCCCATCCGCCGCTACAGCGATCTCATCGTGCACCGGGCCCTCGAGCGTCAACTTGGCCTCACCAAGAGCGGCCCGGACTCATCCGCACTTGGCGCCATGGCCGAGCATATCTCCACCACCGAACGATCCGCGGCGGATGCCGAAAAGGAATCCGTCCGCCTCAAAAAGCTCGAGTTCTTCCAACTCCAAACGACCGAGGGCAACCGGCACAAATTCCGCGCCATGATCATGGATGTGCGAAACTTCGGTTTCTTCGTGGAATTGCCCGAATTTTTACTCACCGGTCTTGTCCATGTTTCCGCACTTGAGGGCGACTTTTACATCCACGAACCGTCGCGTGGTCGGCTTTGCGGAAGAAAAAGCAAAAAGATTTATCAGGTCGGGGATTTTCTGGAGGTCGCTGTCGACCGCGTCGACATGTTCAAACAGCAAGTAGATTTTAAACCCGCGTAACACTCCCGTTCGCCGAAAAATAGACGCCTCGTCATTCAAAATTTCCCGCTTGCTCCTTCAGAAAGCGCCAACTACAACACCCTCTCCAACGTTCCTCCATTTCATGGGAAAAATCCTCATTATCGTCGCAATCGTCTTGGCTGCTGCCTCCGCAGGTTTGGGCTTTCTCAACAGAAGTAATCTTCTACAAACCAAAGCAGACTTGGCAGCTTCACAGCAAGAGACCGCTACCGTTAAAACCAATCTCGACGGAGAAGTTAAAAAACTCGCTGAGGCCGAAAAAGCCATTACCGATCTTAAGGCCGAAAAGTTAACCCTCGATGCCGATCTTCTGAAACAAAAGAGCGAAGTTAGCACAAAGACAGGCGAACTTGCTGACGCTAAAACAAAGCTGACCAAAGCCGAGTCGGATTTGGCTCTCGCCGAGACAGAAAAACTCGCCAACGCCGAAAAAATCACTCAGCTCGAAGCCCAAGTTGCAGCCGCCTCAACGGCCCAAGTGCCAGTTCCAACAGAAGATGACAAGGCCCGTATTGCCGAACTGGAAACCCTCAACGCCAAGCTTGGCGAGGACAACAAGACACTTGAAAATAAACTGGTCGCCTCCCAAAAAGTAGCCCGCGAGAACGAGGCTAAAGAAAACCTCACAGGTCTCACAGGTCGAGTCCTTGCCGTAAACCAAGCTTGGAACTTTGTCGTCCTCAGCCTTGGAAACAAAAAAGGCATCGAAAGCAACATGGAGTTTCTGGTCAAACGCGGGTCAACTCTCATCGGAAAAGTTCGTATAACCACAGTAGAACCAGCGACCTCCATAGCAGACATCATACCCGCGAGCCTTTCTCGCGGACTTAGCATCCAGCCTGGCGATGACATCATTTATCAAGTTGCTCAAAATTAGCCTCCTCGTCCTCTTGGCAGCTACTCTTACCGGCTGCGCCACAGACAGCTCCACCTCCGCTCATGCCGAAGGCTCTCTCCCCTGGAACCGGCCAGCATCTTGGGAAGGCGCCGGGGCACTCGGCTCCGCGATGCAAGGCACGCGTTAAGATCAAATCTCTTGGTCCTCCGGGAAATATCATGAGCCTGCCCGGGACGGAGGGCCAAGCAGTAAAAATTTGAGTCGCAGATTTTCGGGAGTCGCACCAATTCTATTAGCCATGAAAAGCGCCTTCGAAGCCGCTCCCCCACTACCACCCGAGAGCAGGCGAACGCCTCGGAATCATTTGTTTCCGTATCGGCAAGCTCTCGATATCACCGTCACAGCGCGCTTTGTTGCCTCGCCTCTGAGCCTTCCTCCCTTGCGCCACCCGAGTGTTGGGTGCCTTGATCGTGTGCTTGCGATCCCAACTCATCACTTCGCTCAACTCGTCGATCATCGCACCTTTTCCCTCTCGCTTTCGCCTCCCGTAGCGTTCCCGACAGTATTCCAATAACTCGCTTTTGCTCTTCTTGCTCATCGTCCCAGATTCTTTTGTCATCAAGGTGTCATTCTTTATGACGCAACGACTTCCTCTACGCGTTTTATCTCATCCTCCCCGGTGTCATTTTATGTGGCGCAATGCGCGGTGCCGCCGAAAGAAAATTGAAACTTGCCACCCTGTGCCAGAGTGGGCATAGGTTTTGCTAGTTCCTTCCGGGGCTCTCCTGCGGAGGCCTTCTTTACGGGTCAAGACATGACAACCAATTATCAAAAAAGAGACAGAAGTCTTAGTTTAACAGTAAGAAGCTTTCCAATAAATCGCAGACCCTCGAAATTCTAATTCAATGAGTTTTCTTTGTTTCTGGAGGCTGAGAATGTGACCTGTCCATCTCGGCAAAGTCCCCTTGGCTCAAGCTGCGACCAAGGCGGTTTCGTGTCAGTTCTGTCTAAGCAATTTCCCGGTGAACCTCAAATTTACGGTGCAATGGTAGCTATTTGGCATTTGCGGCCATTTCTACAGCGCCGCTTTCCTCTGCAAAATGGCGAGTGGACTTCTCGGTTGGGCTTTTTAGGATGGTGCTGTGCTCATGGGCGTCGTGAATACGCCATTCTAAGAGATTTGCCAGCATGGGACGAAGAACTCATGCGCCCCATTCATCTTCCTCAACTTGTTGATGATGAAACTGAGGATCTCTTTTGCCTTGCTGCGTTTTTGTATGCCGTTGAACGACATTCGGGATCACTTGGAGCGCTCATCCGTTCACCGCGTGCCCGTAAGCGAACCGCTCGATCTTTTTGGCAAGGTGACCGACACAATCTGTCATTACCGCCGCTTCCGGCGTGGCAGAAAGAAGCGATCTTGAACCGCTTTGGAGACATAGTTCGGTTTGTGGATTTCTTGCGTCTCCCCCAGCACGATGGCTCCGACGCAGCCGATACACTGATCAAAAAATTTAGCCTTGATGATCTCGACCACTGCAATGAGAAGAGAATCCAGTATGAGGAAGATGGTTTGCCTCCCCTCGACCTTTCTTTTCTTAAGCATTCTAAAGTATGGACCTTACCATTGCCACTAGCCCGCAAGATCATGCCTGTGGTTGCCTCTCTGAGAAGTCTCCCCAGCGAGTTATCCAAAGCGATTGTCACCGGGGGAGTTTCAAAAGCTCCCTATCACAAAACCTCGACATGCTTTCGAAACAATGGTGTCAACCTTTTCGGATACGCTCACGGCGAATTGGGAATCGGTGAGGATGTTCGACAAGTTGCAAAGGCACTCCAAGTCCATGGAGTTCCCGTCTGCATTGTGAATTTCAAGCCAGGCGATAATATTTCTCAAGCCGACCGCTCGGCAGAATCCCTCATTTCTGAGATCCCGATCTACGACACCAATATTTTTTGTATGACTGGGATCGAAACAACTCGCTACGCCTGCGAAAGGGGACTCTCGGCCTTCGACCGACGCTACAACATTGGCCTCTGGCCGTGGGAACTACCCGACTGGCCATCAAGCTGTCGCCACGCCTACGCCATCGTTGATGAAATCTGGGGTATAAGCTCCTACACGGCCCATGCACATCGACATGCCTTGCCCAAGCCGGTAATCACAATGACGCTTCCTGTTGAACTCGGGGAGGTTGATGTTTTGAGCAGGTCGTCTTTCAACCTTCCGGAGAAGGATTTTCTCTTTTGGTTCGCGTTCGATATCAACTCCAATGCGATTCGGAAAAATCCGGAGGGTCTGATCGCTGCTTTCCAAAAAGCTTTCCCCAATGGAGGTTCGCAAAGAGTGGGACTTGTTTTGAAAATCAGCCACCCGGAAACATCTTGTAAGCTTTGGAAAAAAATTCGCGGCATCGCCAACAGGGATTCCCGCATTCATGTTATTGAAGCAACTTTGCGAAGGCCATCTTTGCTGGGCCTCTTCAAAGCCTGCGATTGTTTTGTTTCCCTGCATCGTGCGGAAGGCTTCGGACGCTGCATTGCCGAGGCCCTGCTTCTCAACAAGCAGGTCGTTACAACCGCCCACTCCGGGAACTTGGATTACTGCAGAGAACCACGGGTCGGGCTCGTGCGGAATCACCTCATTTCTCTGCAACCCGGCGACTACATGTGGGGCGATGGACAACAGTGGGCGGAGCCGGATTTGGATCATGCCGCAGAGATCATGCGCTCCGTTTTTCTCTCTCCGAGGGACACCCAAGTGGTCGACTGGGACTTCAGTGCCACCGCAGTGGGAAAAAAATACATATCGAGGCTGAATGCCATCTGGAGCGGAAAGTGAGCACTGGAAAGAAGAATCCTTTGACCAAACAAAGTGCATTCTATGTAGATGTCACACGCCTTCTTCGGCGCCACGTCGGCTCTATTCACCACACGGGCATCGATCGTGTGAACCTAGAGTATGCGCGCTGGATTCACGGCCTCGGTGGGGGGCTTTGCCTGCACCGGGGCTTCGAACTCAAAACTCTTTCAAGAAATGCTTGGGGAAAAATTCTTCTCGGGGAGCTCCAACCGGGCAGTGCCGAGCGCCTTTACCGCCACCGTGTTCTTTTTTTGCTTCGCTCCCTAGTCTTTCGCAAACCCATCTCCGAGGGGGCTTCTGTCACCATCTCGACACACTCGTGGCTGGGTTGTTGGAATACTTGGCAATGGCTCGCCAAGCGGCGATGCAAATCCATTGTGTTTATCCACGACCTCATTCCCGTGCAGTTCCCTGAGTATTCAAACCCTCGGGAAAAAAAACGGCACATCCAAAGGTTGGAAAATACGCTCACTCACAGCCAGGGAATCATTGTGAACTCGAGATGCACCGAATCGGCGCTCCGCAGGCATGCCCATTCCGAGGGCCTCCCAGTTCCACCCGTGCTGGTCGCGCCACTCGGCCACGATACTCCCGTCACCGAGCCTGCGATTGAAATCCCACTCCAAGGAGTTCCCTACTTTGTGGTTCTCGGAACGATTGAACCACGGAAAAACCACCTTCTCCTTCTGACGCTCTGGAGGGAATTGGTTCGCAGACATGGCTCTGCGTCGCCCCGATTGGTCGTGATCGGCCGCCGAGGTTGGGAATGCGAGCAGATTGTCGATATTTTGGAGCGCTGCGAGGCCATTCACCCTTTCTTGATCGAACGCAATGACGCCAGTGACGCTGAGGTGTCAGCTTGGATTACGGGCGCAAAAGCCCTTCTCATGCCGTCCTTCGCCGAAGGATTTGGCATGCCCGTGCAGGAGGCGCTTGCGCTTGGCACACCGGTCATCAGCTCTCCCCTCCCCGCAATCCGCGAGTTTGCAGAGGCTATTCCCGATTATGCCGAAACTTACGATGGCACCCGCTGGCTGGAACTCATCGAGGCCTACGCGTCACCGGATTCCCCCCTCCGATCCGCTCAGATTCACCGTCTCCAAGCATTCAAGGAGACGACATGGCCCGGACACTTTTGCCTTGTCGAGGAATTCCTCAGGTCCCTCGATTCATGACCAGCAATTCTTGCGTCCACATCGTTGGCTTTCCCTCCTGGAAAAGACGCGCCGCCACGCTTTTTTTCAAGGGTCGGGAAATTCGTTTCATTTCTTCGCCTTCCGCACTCCCCCACCGGAAGGGTCTGACCATCGCCACTTGGGGAATGCAGATCCCGAAAGAAGATTTTCCGGAGGACTCGACAATCCTTCGTGTAGAGGACGGGTTCCTACGCTCGGTGGGATTGGGCGCGGCCTACATTCAGCCCATCTCCTGGATCGTTGACTCAAAGGGCATCTATTTTGACTCTCGACAGGTTTCGGACCTTGAGCACCTCCTGCAGCACCACGAATTTTCCCGGGATTTGCTGCAGCGCGCCGGATTGCTTCGGCGGTTGATCATCTCGGCACGCCTCACAAAATATAACTTGACACATGCAAATTGGATTAGGCCAAGCCACAGTGGGCGGGTGATTCTGGTTCCCGGCCAAGTCGAGTCGGATGCCTCGCTTCGCCACGGGGCACCGAATCTCTCAACAAACATCGAACTGCTCCGGGCCGTGCGGGAAGCAAACCCTGCTGCCTTTATTCTCTACAAGCCACATCCCGATGTGGCCGCGGGATTCCGCTCAAGCGGAACAGGAGAAAAAGAGGCGGCCGACTGGTGCGATGAAATTCTGGAAAACGTCTCCATGGTATCGCTGCTCGAGACGGTTGACGAAGTGCACACACTCACGTCCCTGGCGGGGTTTGAAGCTTTGCTGCGTGGAAGGCGGGTCGTTACCTATGGCCAACCATTTTATGCTGGCTGGGGGCTGACTGAAGACAACCATCCCGTGGCGCGCAGGACAAGAAGGCTCAATCTGGACACCCTTGTTGCCGCAGCGCTCCTGTGTTACCCGCTCTATCTCGATTGGGAGTCTCAGCGTCTCACCACCGCAGAGCAGGCCCTGGCCCAACTCCAGCACCCCTCAGCCGACAACTCCCGCAAGGGCGCCGATGTGTTGGAGTCCCTTGGACGGTTTCTCTGCCGCTTTCGTGCTTGGCGAAAAATCCTAGCCAAATAAAAAAATGAAAAGTTCGTTTTGAAAAAAGTCTTCCTCTTTCTCCAAGGCCCACACAGCTGGTTTTTTCAAATGCTTGCAGACCGCTTGGATTTGCTGGGGCACCGTTGCTTGCGCATCAACCTTTGTTTTGGAGACCAAATCTTTTGGAGAAGGCGCGGAGCCATTTCCTACCGGGGATCGCTTAACGGTTGGCACACGTTTTTGGAGGAGTTCTGTTCCCGTGAGGGTGTCACTGACATCGTGCTTCTTGGCGAGCAACGCGACCACCACAAGATGGCTGTCGATTTTGCCCGGAACCAAGGAATGCGAGTGACCGTGACAGAGTGGGGCTATCTGCGCCCAGACTGGATCACTTTCGAAAAATTCGGAATGTCTGGCAACTCCCAGTTCTCAAAAAATCCCGATACCATCCGGGCGATGGCGATTGGACTGCTCAACGCCGATGGCGAACTCCGCTTTCCGGATTCCTTCGCCGAAATGGCATTCAATGGGTTCTGTGCGGATGTGGGTTCGTGGGCACTGGCGTGCCTTTATCCCGGCTACCGCAGCCACCTGTTACTGAACCCTGTGTTGCTCTATGTGTGCACAGGCCTCCGGCGCTGGCGGGCCTCGATAAACGCCCAAACGGTGAATCGCCGCGTGGAGGCAATTGTCGCGAACGCAACCGCAAAACCGTTCTTCATTTTTCCGATGCAAATAGAAGCCGATTTTCAAGTGCGGGCCTATTCTCCCTACCCCGATCTGGTCTCCGCCCTCGAAGAAATCTTAAGATCCTTCGCCTCCTTTGCCACGGCGACCCATGTCTTGATTGTTAAACTTCATCCCATGGATCCAGGAGTCCGCCCTTGGAAGCGCATCATCAGTGGGTTAGCTGAGAAGTTTGGGGTCGCATCTCGTGTCGAATTCTTGGACGGCGGAGACTTCGATACTCTTGCGGCGGCATCTTCTGGCGTTGTAACAATTAACAGCACCTGTGGAGTTGGCGCCATTAAGCGCGGAGTTCCTGTGCTGACACTTGGCCAGGCGATGTTTCACATTCCAGGGTTGACATTCCAAGGCAAGCTCGACGCCTTCTGGTCATCGGCCGAGCCCCCAGACAAAGAGTTGTGTGATGCCTTTCTCAAGTGCATCGCCTCCACGATCCAGATCAAAGGAGGGTTCTTCAGCCGCGATGGCCTCTGCGCGATCGTCAGCGAGGCGGCCCTGCGGCTCGACCGCGAACTCGTAAATAAACCACTTCTTGAACGCACAGGATAGGCGCTTGCCCCAAGTGGAATCTCAAGATAGGAGACACTCAATGATAATACCATCAGAGGGGAAAGTTGCGGTCGTGGGAATGTCTTATCGACTGCCTGGCTCGTCGGAAAGGGCGTTTTGGGACGGTTTAGTCGGCGGAGAGGATTTCGTCACAGAAGTGGAGCCCAACCGATGGTCGAAGGACTATTTTCTCCACACAAAAAAATCGGCACCCGGAAAGTCCTATACCTTCTCGGCGGGCTCGATCTCCAACGCTTCGGCATTTGACGCTTCATTCTTTGGCATCTCGCCGCGGGAAGCGATCCAGATGGATCCACAACAACGCTTGCTGTTGGAACTCGCTTGGGAAGCCCTCGAGGACGCGGGAGCCAAAGCATCCGACTTCAAAGGGAGTCGTTGCGGTGTGTTTATCGGAATTTCAAGTTTTGATTATGCCCACCGACTTGCAGATGATCTTGCGTCGGTCGACTCCAAATCGCCAACAGGCAACGCGGGAAGCATCGCGGCAAATCGGATTTCCTATTTTTTGGACACGAGGGGGCCGAGTATGATTATCGATACGGCTTGTTCCTCCGCGCTCGTTGCTTTCCACGAAGCCTGCCAATCGATTCGCAACGGCGATTCCGACTCGGCACTGGTCGGGGGAGTCAGCCTACACTTTCATCCGCTGGGTTTCCTGAGCTTCACAAAAACAGGAATGCTTTCCCGAGGCGGTCGCTGCAGGACTTTCGATGCCAAGGCCGATGGATACGTGAGGTCCGAGGGTGGGGGAATACTTCTTCTGAAGCCTCTCGACAAAGCCATTTCGGATGGAGATCGAGTGCTCGCCATCGTGGAAGGCAGCGGAGTGAATTGCGACGGGCGAACTCCCGGAATCACGGTTCCAAGCGGTGAAGCCCAAGCAGCCTTGTTGCGAGAAGTTTATGCTCGTGCCGAGATCAAAGCAGCAGATTTGGATTTTCTTGAAGCCCATGGCACAGGAACGGCAGTGGGTGATCCGATCGAGACTTGGGCCATCGGCGAGGTGCTCGGAAAGGCGCGTCCCGGCAACAATCCGCTGGCCATTGGCTCCATCAAGAGCAATCTCGGCCACCTTGAGGCGGCATCGGCTGCTGCGGGTTGGACAAAGGTGCTCCTCATGCTGAGACATCGCATGGTTCCCCCCAACCTCCATTTTGACGAACCGAACCCCCGTATTGATTTTAAAGGACTCAACCTGCGCGTGGTTGACAAAGCGGAACCGCTCTCCAAGCGCAAAAGACTTATCATTGGCATCAATTCGTTTGGCTTCGGAGGCACAAACGCCCATGCCATCCTTTCACTACCTTCGCCACCCCCTGAAAAGTCGCCTCAAGAATCTCTCAATAACGATCCACTGCCTTTTGTTTTTTCCGCAAAATCACCGGCGGCACTCCGCGAGTGTGCGGGCCGGCTTGCAGAATTTTTTGAGTCTTCTCCGCAGACGCCTCTCTACGATGCTGCCTTAGCACTTCGCGAACGCAGAGAGTGGCTTTCCAAGAGGGGCGTTGTTAATTCAAGCTCCAGGAAAAACCTCGTCGCCACCCTTCGAAAGTTTGCCTCGGGAGAATCCCTTCCGGATGTGATCGAGGCGGAGGGCCTTGCATCCGCGCAGGGGCCTGTTTTTGTTTTCAGCGGCAATGGTGGGCAGTGGGATGGCATGGGGTGCGAACTTTTTCAGAGCAACACGGAGTTTCGGAACGCTGTGTGCGAGGTCGACCTGCTTTTTGAATCCCTTTCCGGAATTTCACTTCTTCCTCATTTTGAAAAGAGGGGAGCTGCGATGGATATCAGCCGCGCGGAGCTTGCCCAGCCGTTGATCTTCGCCCTCCAAGTGGGAATTGTGAAAGCCCTTGCCGCGCGCGGCATGAAGCCAGCCGCAGTCATCGGGCACAGTCTGGGCGAGGTCGCCGCTGCTTGGGCTGGCGGAGCGCTCCCGCTGGCCTCCGCCGTGCGCGTCATTTGCCTGCGTAGCCTACACCAAGAGGCGACCCGCGGCATGGGCGGCATGACGGCTGTCTCCGCCACTTTTGGTGAAGTGGAAACGCTCTTGAGTGAACCCGGGGTTGACGGTATTGGCATCGTTGTTTCCGGAGAAAACGCACCAAAATCCGTCACGGTGGCGGGGTCTCTTGAGGATTTGGAGGCTTTCGAGCGCGCGATGGGAGGGCGCTCGATCAAGTTCAAGCGTCTGGATTTGGACTACCCCTTCCATAGTCCCTCGATGGATTCTGTGTTAGCCCCGTTCCAAGCCGAACTCGGCCACTTGGAATGCTCGGAGCCCGAACTTCCATTTTTTTCGACAGTCACCGGCTCGCCACTCACCCAAGCCCCAGACGCCGCATACTGGGTG
>Ga0247842_10006389_pt1 | contig 13351 bp, 12 predicted proteins | sample LaCruzMarch2015__3_FD_192411 | JGI IMG/M metagenome (GOLD analysis project Ga0247842, IMG submission 192411) | Freshwater microbial communities from meromictic Lake La Cruz, Castile-La Mancha, Spain - LaCruzMarch2015_19m | ecosystem: Environmental > Aquatic > Freshwater > Lake | place: Spain...
AGCGCCTTGTCCTGGATCTCGTCGACTTCCGGCAAGACTCCTCGGATCTCGTCTCTCACTGCCATCCTTCCACCTTTCGCACCACGTCGATTACGGTTCCGTCGCGCCACTCAATCGCGGCCACGACCTCGTCACCAAACACAGGTTTCCCAAGCGGGCGCACGAGCCCGTCGGCCTCGGCCTTCAGCTCGGCGATATCGCGCACCGGAAGCCCGGCCTCGAGGAAGCATTCCTTGAGGTCGCCGCGCTTCGGGTTCACGGCAAGACCGCGTTCCGTCACGATCACGTCGATCACTTCGCCCGGCGTCGTCACCGTCGTGACGCGATCGAGGATCACCGGTAGGCGGCCGCGGATCGACGGCGCCGTGATCACCGTCATCTTCGCGCCGGCGGCCACGTCCTGGTGTCCTCCAATGCCGTGCAGCAATCGTCCGTCGGAGTGCGTGTTCACGTTGACGTTGAAGTCAAGGTCGACCTCCGTCGCTCCGAGGAAGGCGGCGTCGAGCATGTAGGTCGCGCAGCCGCGCGAGTCGTAGTTCGCGTAGAGGCCCGGGTTCATGATCACGTGCGCCGGATCCACACCGAGGGACGCGACGGCGATCGGGTCGAACGCCTGGCCGTCGAGAATCGTGCGGACGAGGCCCTTGTGGAGCATCTCGACCATGATCCGCGTCCCACCGCCCATCACGAATCCACCCACGATCCTCGCCTTCTCCATCGCCTCGGCGAGGTACATCGTGGCGGCGAGCGACACGCCCCCCGCGCCGCCCTGGAAGGAGAGGCCCTCCTTGAAGTAGGGCGAGGCGACGACCGCGTCGGCGGCCAAGCGCGCGATACGCAGGCGGGCGGGAGACTTGGTCATCTCGAGCGTGCCGGACGCGATCTGCTCCGGGTCGCCCACTTCGTCGACCACGACGACGTAGTCGACCCAGCCCTGCTGGATCTCGAGCGGGTACGCCGGGTACGGCGCCAGCTCGTTCGTCACGACGACGCTCTTCTTCGCGTACTGCGCGTCCACCATGCAGAAGGTGATCGGTCCGCACGGGGTGCGGCCGTTGATGCCGTTTGCGTTGCCGTAGGCGTCGGCCTGCGAGGCGGCGATGAACGCGACGTCGATCGCCACGTCGCCCGACTCGATCGCCCGCCAGCGGCCGCCGTGCGAACGCAGGGTCGCCGGCTCGCGCAGCTTCCCGCCCTGCGAGATGTAGGCGCCGACCGGTCCGTTCATCGAGCCCTCGATGCGAGAGACGACGCCCGACTTGATGTGGTCGACGAGCTTCGCGTGCGTGCCGAAAAGTGCGGTCGGGAAGAGCCGCAGGTCCTTCAGGCCCATCCGGGCGCAGGCGTCGACGACCTGGTTGATGACCCGGTCGCCCTCGCGGAACGAGTGATGGAACGAAATCGTCATCCCATCCTTGAGGCCAGTCGCCTCAATGGCGGCCTCAAGCGACGGGAGGACCTTGTTCTCGCCGGGCACGGACGACTTCTGCGGCTGCGGCGCCTTGAAGCCGGACCGCTTCTTGGCAAACGCGCCAGCGTACGCTTCGACGGAGCGGCTGCCGATCGTCTTCGGAATCTCACGGCCGAGCGCGTTCTTCATCGCGCCTCCTTTCCGTCGCCGCCGATGCTCTGGGAGGCGCGCTGGCCCCCTAGTCGGTCCGCCAACCTGAGAGCGCGCCGCGCCCGCTCGAGCACGGGGCGATCGATCATCTTCCCGCCGATCGCGATCGCGCCGATGCCGCGCGCTTCGGCCTCTTCCGCCGCGGCGACGATCTTCCGCGCTTCGTCCATCTCCTTCTCGCTCGGGGTGAACGCCGCGTGCAGGATGGGAACCTGGGCCGGATGGATGGCCCCCTTGCCGTCGAATCCGAGGTCACGCGCGAGCTTCGCTTCGGCCGCCAGGCCAACTTCGTCGTCGACATCGGCGTAGACGGTGTCCGAGGCCTGCACGGCAGCGGCCTTGGCCGCGGCGACGATCATCGAACGTGCGAAGAGCAGGGACTCCAACGTCCGCCGCGCCCCGACGTCGCGCGTGAAGTCCTCGGCGCCGAATGCGACGACAGTGACGCGCGGATCGGCGGCCGCGATCTCCTCGGCGTGGAGGACGCCCTTCGCCGTCTCAACGATGGGCATGATCCACGTCGACCCAAGGGGTACGCCGACGGCCTGCTCAGCCTTCGCCAATTCCCTAGATAGGGCGACGACATCGTCCTTCGACTCAGCCTTTGGCAAGGCGACGCCGTGCGGCCGCGCCAGGATGATCTCGCGAACGTCGTCGGCCCCTCCGAGCGAGAGCGGGTTAATCCTTACCCAGACCTCGTTCGGAAAGTCGATGGCTCCAAGAAGGTGCTTCACGAGGACACGGGCCGCCGGCTTCTCGGCCGGAGGTACGGAGTCCTCGAGGTCGAGCAGCACGCAGTCGGCGCCGTGGAGTTCGATCCCGACGAGAAGACGCGGGTTGTTCCCGGGGGCGTACAGGCGGCTGCGGCGCGGCGCGTCCTTTTCGCTCGGCCGACGTCGCACCTTGGGCGCGATGGCCGGGATCTCCGGAAACGCACGGCGAACGGCCGCCTCGACTCGAGCCGCGATGACGTAGTTGAGAGAGCCTTTGTCGGCGATGGACAACGTCGCCCGGATTCGCCCGAGTTTGGCAAGCGCCTCTTCGACCACCTCTCGAATTCCTCGTTCGAAGAGCCTAGGATCCTCGGTCGCCACTTCGATCGCGAGGGACTTCCCCGGCACCAGGCTGACCCGACAGTCTCCCTTCGCGTCGGATCCGACCATCGTTTCGTCCGGCATCATCGCCTCCTACGCGAGAAACAGAGCGAGAACTGCGTTCTGAGCGTGCATGCGGTTCTCGGCTTGGTCGAAGATCGCGCTCCCCGCGCTCCGCGACGCTTCGTAGGTGATCTCCTCGCCGTAGTGCGCCGGCAGACAGTGGAGGATGACCGCGCCCTTGTTGGCGACTTCGACGAGCTTCTTGTCGATGGTGAACCCGCGGAACGCGTTCTGCTTCGACTTCGCGTCGCCTTCCTGCCCCATGCTGATCCACACGTCCGTATACAGAACGTCCGCGCCTCGGGCGGCCTCCTGGGGGTCGTGGGTGACTTCGACCGATACGCCAAGGGCCCGCGCCGCGGCCACGACGTCCGCGTTCGGCTCATAGCCTGATGGACACGCAATGCGGAACGACATGCCGACCTTGGCGCAACCGTCGATGAGCGAGTGGGCGACGTTGTTCCCGTCGCCGATGAAGGCGAGCGTCAGACCCTCGAACCTTCGCTTCTTCTCCCACACCGTGAGCAGGTCGGCCAGCGCTTGACAGGGGTGATCCATGTCACACAGGCCGTTGATGACGGGCACGGTCGCGTGCTTCGCCAGCTCGACCACCGTCTCGTGCTTGAACACGCGCGCCATGATCCCGTCGCAGAACCGCGATAGATTGAGCGCAATGTCCTCCGTCGTCTCGCGTTCGCCGAGCTTGATATCGCTGGGGCCGAGGTAGATGGCGTGCCCGCCCAGCTGCCACATACCCGCCTCGAACGACACGCGCGTCCGCAGGGAGGGCTTCTGAAAGACCATCGCCAGCGTCTTGCCGGCGAGTTGGGCGTGACGCTCCCCGGCACGATGCTCGAGCTTGAGATGACGAGCGACGTCCAGGATTTCCAGGATGTCTTCCGATGACACGTCGCGCAGCGATACGAGATGACGAGCCTTCATGGGCCAGTTTCCTCCTGTCGCCCCGTCTCGCAGTCTGAGACTCAGTTCGGGCGCCGCAGGAATGATAGCCGAACCCGGAAGGAGGGACCAAGCGCGCGCTTACGCATCCGGCATCGGCGGAGCCGGCAGCGTTACCGTCTCGGAAAGCCCTTCACGCGGATGGAGTAGAGGCCGCTGCGGTTGGCGCCGAGAATGTCGGTGAGCCGGCGGTCGCCAATCATCGCCGCGGTCGCCGAGGTCTCGCCCAACTGGGCAAGCACGCTCGCGAACCCCTTGCGCGACGGCTTGCGCGCCACCTCAAGGACAGCGTACTTCTCAGCGAGTTCGGTCGCCAGGGCGTTCGCGACGCCTCGTTTCCGATTGGTCAAGATCCCGACGCGAAAGCCCCGTGCCTGCAGGTCATCAAGGAGGCGGAACGCGTCTACTCCAAGGCTCTTTGACCCCCTCCTTCCCAGGGTATTGTCGAGATCGAAGAGGAGTGCGCGCACTCCCATCGACCACAGTCGCCCGTAGTCGACGTCGAACACCGAGGCCGCGACCTCATTCGCTCGGAACAGCCGCATCGTCCTCGCCTCGAGTCACCGATCGAATGTCCGCCCTCATGCGCAGTCTTCCCATCACGTCGAGGAACTCCCGTTCCATGCCTGCCGTCACGTAAACCTTGTAGAGCGCCTGCCCATCCTCCAGCTTGAACTCCCGGCGAACGCACGCAACCCCGTCGTACGCGCTCAGAATCGAGTCGATGAAGTGGATCTCCTCTTCCGACGTCCCCACCCAGTAGACGAGGGCTTCCTCACGCACCGCGCTCTCCCCCCGCCGCTTCGACTCGATCCATGGCCTTGCGCAGCGCGATCTCCGGATCCACGCCCGACTCCCACGATCGCTTGATCGCCAGAAGCAGTTCGCCGCCCACCTGCACGTCACGGTCCGATGACTTCGCGAGATCGAACAGAGGGGACGACTCGCGCGCTCCGGCCACGAGCTTTCGCGCCGCGAGTAACGTCGGCAGGACAGCCTTGTGTTGCTGCTCCGCGGCCTTCGTCTCGTCCCACTGCGCGCGAATCGACCCGAGGCCAAGGTCCTTCGGCGCGTCGCCGAACACGTGCGGATGTCGCCGCACGAGCTTCTCTTCCAGGGAGGCCATCACATCGTGGAGGGTGAACTCGCCGGTCTCCTCGGCGAGGCGGCTGTGCAGGAGTACCTGCAACAGGAGATCCCCGAGTTCCGAGGCGAGGGCCTCGGGAGAGCGCGCGTCGATCGCGGCGACGACCTCATGGGCCTCTTCTACGACATAGGGGCGCAGGGAGACGTGATCCTGCGCAAGGTCCCAAGGGCACCCGTGGATAGGATCCCGCAGCCGGGCCGTCAGCTCGACGAGGCGGACGAGGTCATCGCCGATCACTGGCCGGATGCGGGCGCAGAGGTTGCCGGGCCCAGTTGCTCCGACAGCGCGGACACTTCCGAGGCGCGGTACTTGCTGTCTGCGGCCTGTACCTGCGTGAGACGAGTCCGAGCATCGGTCGTGTCGCCGCGCGAGATGTCGAGCTTGGCGATCTCGATGAGCGCATCGAGGCCGGCGGACGAGAGCGGCTTGCCCTGCCCGACGTCCGCTTGGTCGGTATCGACAACCTGCTGATACAGGCGGATCTTCGCCGCATCCTGCTTGACACCGGCCACTCCACGCTTGAGGTAGTCGAGAGCCGAGTCGTACTCACCGCTGGCGACGTAGGCCTTGGCGATGCCGGAATATGCGTCCTCGATCGCCGGGTCGGCCGCGATGAGCTGCCCGAACTCGCGAAGGGCAGCGCTCGACTGGCCGTTGTCGCTGTACAGCTTCGCCAGACGGAGTCGCGTCGACGTGTCCTTCGGGTCGAGCTTCACGATCCGCTCGGCCAGGCGGATGCGTTGGGTGCCGTCGAACGAGCGCGCGAGCGCCGTCCGCAGCTGTTCGAGCGCCTTGTCCGTCTGGCCGCGGGCGAGGCTGACCTTGGCGAGGCCCTCGTACGCGTCGGCTCGGTACGGAGATCGAACGAGAACCGCTTGGAGTTCCTTCTCGGCCGCGTCGAGCCTGCCGGCCAGGAGATGAGTCTCGCCGAGCTTCACGTTGAGATCGAGGTTTCCGCCAGCCTTGATGGCGGTCTCGTAACGCGTCACCGCAGCCTGGTACAGCTCGTCAACCTGACGCCCCAGGGTGGCCAACTGGGTCTCCTCTGCCGCCGTGCGATTCGACTTGGCCTTGAGTGCGTCGCGCTCCCCCACAGCCCGCCCTAGCTTCGCCTTGGCCACATCGGCCTCGGCCACCGCGAGGCGGGAGTTCTGGGGATCGGTCTCGCGAATCGCCGCCGCCATGGCGTCCGCCCCACCAATGTCGTCTAGGGCAAGGAGCACGGCGACCAACTTGAGCTCCAGGCTCGCATCGCGCGCCCGGAGCGCCAGCGCCTGCTGGAACCGTTGCCTGGCGAGCGCGTAGTTCCCGTCCTTCTGTGCGAGGTCGCCCGAAACGACGAGAGCGTCCGTCGACTGCGGGCTAGCGGAGATGACTTGCTCGTAGCGAGTCTGTGCCCCCGCCGAGTCTCCCTTCTCCGCAAGGAGGGTTCCCATCGCCATCATCGCCGTCATGTTGCCGGGATCGAAGTTGAGGATCTTCGTCAGGAGACCCTCGTCCACCTCGCCGTCCTCCACCAGGGCGACGTACGCAGCCAGCGCCTTGTCCTTGCTCTCTTTCTCCATCGCCTTCAATTGCGCAATCCGACTCGTCTGTTCTGGGGTAGGCGCCGTCACGGCTTCCAGCGTCTTCCGTTCGCTCGCGGCCGAACTCGCCTTGGCCTCGTAGATCTGTCCGATGTAGTACGGAAGGTACGGATCCGTCCCCTTGTCCTCGGATCGCAGGCGCTCAAACTCCGCCAGCCCTCGATCGATGTCCTGCTCCTGGATCATGAACGCCTGCACGACGGGGATGCCGATCTCGACCTTCTTGGTCTTGCGAATTTCGGTGTACCAGGTCTGGCCTTGCGTTGTCCGGTTCTCCGTCTGCGCGTCCGCCAGCACCTGGCTGCGAATCTCGGCCAGCGTCGGCGTGTGCGCTTCCTTCCGCTCCACGCCGCGGATGACGTGATACCCGTACTGGGTCTTGACGGGTTCGCTGGTTTCCCCGGGTTGCAGAGCGAACGCGGCGTCCTCGAACTCCGGCACCATCTGCCCGCGCTCGAACCACCCGAGATCGCCGCCCTTGGCCTTGCTGCCTGTGTCCGTAGAGTACTTGGCCGCCAGCGCCGCGAAGTCGGCACCTTCGATGAGTTCCTTCTCGACTTGCTGCGCCGCAGCGAGATCGGCCACGAGGATGTGCATCGCGTGGACCTGCTCTCCAGTGTCGTACTTGGCGATGTTCTTCTCGAAGTAGCTCGCGAGCTCATCCTCCGTGGGCGTCGAGCCCGGTGCCACTTCCGCGTTGACGGCGCTCACAAGGAGCTGTGTCGCGATGGACGGACGCAACGACGCCTTGAAGCTATCGAGCGTCTTTCCTTGGGCCTCGAGATACACCTTCAGCTGGGCCTCGGTGATTCCGTTCGACGTGAGGACTTGCCCGTACTGCGTGGCCAATTCGGCATCGACGACGGAGTCAGCCACGCGGATCCCGCGGCTGCGCGCCTCTTGAGCGTAGAGGGTCTCACGAATCAGGTCCGAGAGGGCGCCGGACTCAAGTCGCAGCTTGAGCATCGCGCCGGAAGCCCCGTTGAACAGCGTGGTCGGGTCCATCCCCGCCTGGCTGTAGAGATTCTGGTACTGAGTCATCAACTGCGTCGCCCGCGCGTTGAGCGTCTCCAGGCTGATCCTGTCGCCTTCGACGATCGCAGCGAACTTCGGCTGCGTCGAGCTCGTCCCAGACGCGTTGCTGTTGAAGACCCCGGCACGATCGAGACTGATCAGCCCGCCCGCCCCAACGACAAACGAAACGATAACGACCCAAATGACCGCTTTCTGATGGCGCTTCAAGAACGTGGACATCGCTCTACGTCACTCCCTTGACCAGGATTGCAGGACTCACCCGAATGGTACAGACGCGGCCTTCGCGGAACAAGGAACCCTTGCGCATGACGCCGCCTACTCGGTCACGACGCGCACTTTGAAGACGCGGAAGCTTGTGCCAAGGGCAAACGCGGAAGTGAATTTCCGCCCTCCCCTCTGCGTCCTCCGCAACACGGTGCGGAGGCCGCTCCCCTGGAATCCGACAACACCCGCCTCGCGGATTCCGTTCGCGACGGCTCCAGCCGCAGCTGTCGAGTCCGTCGCCGTAGACACCCAGAGCATGTTCATTGCCCGCCTCGCTATTCCTTAGGTCACTTGGCGCTCTCAGAGAACTGCGTGTGCCGCACGACATTGACCTTGATCTCGCCCGGGTAACTCAGTTCCTCTTCGATCGCTCGCGCGATGTCATAGGCCAGCTTGGCGGCGAGTTCGTCGTTCGCTCGGTCAGGCTGGACCATCACGCGAACCTCACGCCCCGCCTGGATCGCGTAGGCCTCCTGCACGGCCGGGAACGACCGGCACAGCTCTTCGAGATCGTGCAGCCGCTGGACGTACCGTTCGTAGGTCTCCTGCCGAGCCCCGGGACGCGCAGCGGAGAGCGCATCGGCGGCTTGGACGAGCACGTCAAGGATTCCTGCCGGCTCGACGTCCCCGTGATGTGCGGCGATCGCCTGGACGACGTCGCTACTCTCGCCGTACCGCCGCGCAAGGTCAGCGCTGATCACAGCGTGCGGCCCATCGACTTCGTGATCCACGGCCTTTCCGATGTCGTGCAGAAGGCCGGCCCGCTTCGCCTTCTTCGCGTTCAGCCCGAGTTCGTCGGCAAGGATCTTGGCCACGACACTCACTTCGATCGAGTGGACAAGCTGGTTCTGGCCGTAGCTGGTGCGATAGCGAAGGCGTCCGAGGAGTGCAGCCAGCTCAGGATGAAGATCGATCCCAAGATCGAACGCCGCCTTCTTTCCTTCCTCCTTGACGCGGTCCGCAAGGCGCGCCTTCGCGCGCTGGACCTTCTCTTCGATCTGTGCCGGGTGAATCCGGCCGTCTTCAATCAGCCGTGTCAGTGCCATGCGGGCCACTTCCCGCCGCAGGGGGTTGAAACAGGAAAGCACGACCATCTCGGGCGTATCGTCAACCAGCAACTCGACGCCTGTTAGGGCCTCGAATGTCTTGATGTTGCGCCCCTCGCGGCCGATGATCCGGCCCTTGAAGTCCTCTGACGGCAGAGGGACGGAGCTGACAGCGTTCTGCTCGATGTACTCGACGGCGTATCGCTGAACCGCGGTGGCCACGATGTGGGCCGCCCGTTCTTCGGCCTCGTCGCGCGCCTTGCGCTCGATCTCCTCCATCTTCTTCGAGAAATAGAGCTGGGACTCGTTCTCCACGACCTTAAGTAGGTGCTCGCGCGCTTGCTCGCGCGTCCACTCCGCGGTGTGCTCGAGTTGCTGCTTCTCCTGCTCGAGGAGACGTATCCCCTCTTCCTTCAGCCGAAGCATTTCTTCTTCGTCGGCCCGCAGGGAATCCTCGGTCTTCTCAAGCTGAGACGCCTTCTTGCCAAGCCGATCTTCCCGGCGAAGGATGCGCTCCTCGGCACGCATGACTTCGTCCTCGCGCCGCTTGGCTCGCTCCTCGAACTCGTCCTTCAGCTCCTCGATGTGCTGACGCCCCTCAAACAGCTTCTCCTTCTTGAGGCGGTCCGCTTCCTCTTCGGCCTGAGCGACGATCTCCGCTTCTCTCCGGCGGCGGGGTACGCTCCCTATGAGCAGGCCGATGAGCACAGCGGCCACCAGACTGACTATCGCGCTGACCGTGTTCAGTACTGTGCCCAAGCCTCGCCACTCCCCTTCGCCCAGTTTGCGTCCGATTATACCCTCTTCCTTCGTTACGGCATGGACGCGGCGACGGCGCGAGGGTGAGAAAGGGGACACGCCTGCATAGGGGATCGCCGCGAACGGCACAGGTTCGGGCACTTGCTTGACGCCGTCTTGTTTGGCGCGAGGGCGCCACGAGGCCCTTCGGTCGAAGAGCCACTTATCTCAGCGCGGGAACGCGGGACAGATCGTTTGCGGCCCTAGACCGAGGCTGCAGCTGCAGCTGCGGCCGCGCTTTCGGACGGGCTCGTCACGTCGATGTCGTACCCGACGAGCTTCGCGGTTAGGCGTACGTTCTGGCCGCCCTTCCCAATGGCCAAGGAGAGCTCGTCGTCCGGCACGACGACCCTCGCTTTCCTCGTCTCCTCGTTGAGCTCCACCGACAGGACAGAGGCCGGTTCGAGTCCATTCTTCAACAGCTGGATCAGGTCATCGCTCCACCGGACAAGATCGATCTTCTCCCCCGACAGCTCACGCGTGACCATGCGCACGCGGGCGCCGCCCGCCCCGACGCACGTCCCTACCGGATCTACATTGCGATCGAGGGACTCGACTGCCACTTTCGAGCGCCGTCCCGGCTCGCGCGCGATGGCGCGGATCACCAGGATACCTTCCTCCAGCTCGGGAACCTCAAGCCGCATGAGGGCGGCGACGAACTCCTTTCGCGTCCGAGACAGGAGGATCCGCGGGTCGCCCTGCGTCTCCTCGACGCTGACGAGATACGCGCGCAGCCGGTCGCCGGCGTGGTACCGCTCCCCGGGAATCCGCTCCGCCTCAGGAAGAATCGCTTCGGCTTCCCCGAGGTTGACCCACACGCTCTTCCCCTCAAATCGATGGATCGATCCACTGATCACTTCACCGACGCGCGACGCAAACAGGCCATGGACGATCTCCCGACGTCGCTGGACGATCTCCTGTCGGATCGTCTCCTCGGCCTTTTTCGTCGCAATCCTCCCGAACTTGGCAAGATCGATGCGCTGGCCTCGAATAGTGATGTCGCCGGAGTGCTGGTCGATCTCAACGTCGATGTCCTCATCGTCGAGCCCGTGCTCTTCCGCGAACGCTACGGCAAGTCCCTTGCGAATAGCCGCATAGAGGTCCTCTCGCGGGATCCCTTTCTCCTTTGCCATCTCTTCCAGCGCCTCAATAAACTCGATGTTCATCGTCTTCCGTCTCCGCCGCGCATCCTCTCGCCCGCCACTCGCAGGAGTGGACTTCTCGTACCTCTTTCCATACCCTCGCGTAGGAAACAACGTGGTCGCCCTGGGCGACCACCCTCGTTCGCTCGGATACGCGACGACGGTATTATACGGAAGTCCGCGAGCACGGACAAATGAATCCCTGACGCGATGGAACAGATCTTCCGAGTCATCGGCCCCGAAGACCAAGGACACCGCCTCGACCAGTTCCTGGTCGCACTGGAGGGCGATGTTTCTCGCGCCGAGGTCCAGCGCCAGATCCGGGACGGACGCGTGTCGGTCGCCGGCCGCGCGGTCCTGCAGCCGTCTCACCATCTTCGCCTCGGCGAGCAGGTCGCTTGGGAGCAGAGAGCGCCTCAGATCCTGTCCCCGGCGCCGTTGCCCCTCGACATCGTCTACGAGGACGACGAGGTGCTGGCGGTGAACAAGCCGGCGGGACTCATCGTTCACCCCGGAGCAGGAACCGCTGGGAAAACCACGCTGGTCGAGGGCCTGCTGGCGACGAGGACCCTGCCTGCGTCCGACGACCCCGCTCGTCCCGGCATCGTCCATCGGATCGATAAGGAAACGACCGGAATCCTCGTCGTCGCGAAGACCCCGTGCGCCTTGGCGTCGCTGAAGCGGCAATTCGCGGAACGCGTCGTCGAGAAACTGTACGTCGCGCTCGTGGTGGGATCGTTCGGCGAATCCGAGGGATGCATCGACGCGCCCGTCGGTCGCGATCCTCGCGCCCCCCGCCGCATGGCCGTCCGCCTGGACGGCCGTGCTGCCGAGACGGAATTCCGCGTCCTCCAACGCCGGTTGGATCGCTCGCTCGTTCTCGTGCGCCCTAGGACCGGAAGGACCCACCAGATCCGCGTGCACTTCACGTACATCGGCCACCCCGTCGTCGGTGACACACTGTACGGCGGTCCACCCAACGCGGGCCTCCTTCTGCACGCATGGAAGCTAACGATTCTGCACCCCGCGACCGGCGCGCCCCTCACCTTCGAGGCGCCAGCCCCGCCCACCTTCCCGTGGGACACCTATGGGGTGACCTTCTCCAGCGAGCGCGCGGCAACGTAGTAGTCCACACCCGCCGCGTAGGTCGCGGCGATCGCCGCGTAGAAGAGCTCCGGGCCGCCGGGCCACCGAACGAGCAGGAAGAGGAGCGCAAGGAACGACACCAAAGAGGCGGCCTTCCCGAGGAAGCGCGCCGCCTGGACCTGCTGCCTCCTCACCTGGAGGAGAATCGCGCCCACGCCAAGGCCGAACTGCGGAGCCAAGAAGGCTCCGTAGGCCCAAGGGGACAGTTCTCTGAGCACCAGCAGTGCGGAGAGAAGCGATACGTACAGCGCCTTGTCCACGATCGGATCCAGGGCCTTCCCAAGGGGCGTCACCTCGTGGCGGGCCCGCGCCACCATGCCGTCAACGATGTCGCCGACGCATACGACAACGAAGAGCGCCGCGGCGGCCGTGCGCTGGCCCGAAAGAACGAGGTAGACGACGGGTACCACGAGCGCCCCGCGGGCGAGCGTGATGAGGTTGGCGATGGACATGGCACGCGATGATAAGCGTGCGTACTGCTCTGCACAAGCTTCCTTGAAGACGTTTCCTCGACGCCGCATAATGCGGGCATTCGAGTCCTGCAGCAGAGGGAGACAATCGCATGAAACGACGGGTCATCATCATGGGGGCTGCCGGCCGCGACTTCCACAACTTCAACGTCTACTTCCGGAACAACCAGGACTACGAAGTGCTCGCGTTCACGGCCACGCAGATCCCGGACATCGCGGGGCGGATGTACCCGCACGAACTGGCGGGGAAGCTCTATCCGAACGGGGTCCCCATCCACGCGGAGAGCGAGTTGCTCACCCTGGTCAAGGACAAGCGAGCGGATCTTGTCGTCTTCAGCTACAGCGACGTCTCCAATCAGTACGTCATGGAGCGCTCGGCCGAGGTGAACGCAGCCGGCGCCGACTTCATGCTCCTCGGCCCCGCCGCCACGATGGTGAAGCCCGTGAAGCCCCTCGTGTCGATTACGGCGGTCCGAACGGGCTCCGGGAAGAGCCAAACGACGCGTCGCGTCTGCGACATCCTGAAAGCGAAGGGGAAGAAGCTTGCCGTCATTCGGCACCCCATGCCGTATGGCGACCTCGTCGCGCAGGAGGTCCAGCGTTTTGAGACGTATGCCGACCTCGAGAAGCATCACTGCACGATTGAGGAGCGGGAGGAGTACGAGCCCCACATCGACAACGGGACCATCGTCTACGCCGGCGTCGACTACGAGAAGATCCTCCGCGCAGCCGAGAAAGAGGCGGACGTCATCATCTGGGACGGAGGCAACAACGACTTCTGTTTCTACAAACCTGATCTCTCCATTGTCGTCGTCGACCCGCACCGCGCCGGCCACGAGTTGCTCTACTACCCGAGCGGCGTGAACGTGCGGTTGGCCGACGTGATCATCATCAACAAGGTCGACACCGCGTCGCTTGAGGACATCCACTTCGTGCGCGAGAACGTGATGGGAATGAACCCCCATGCGATGGTGATCGA
>Ga0247842_10006390_pt1 | contig 13351 bp, 11 predicted proteins | sample LaCruzMarch2015__3_FD_192411 | JGI IMG/M metagenome (GOLD analysis project Ga0247842, IMG submission 192411) | Freshwater microbial communities from meromictic Lake La Cruz, Castile-La Mancha, Spain - LaCruzMarch2015_19m | ecosystem: Environmental > Aquatic > Freshwater > Lake | place: Spain...
CGCACCCTGGCCCAGATCGACCACCCCAACATCGTGCGGGTGCGTCACTTCTTCGAGGCCAACGGCACCGCCTATCTGGTCATGGACTATTACCAGGGGCTGTCGCTCGCCGAACACCTGGAGCGTCATGGCGGACGCCTGCCGGAGGAGCAGGCGAAGCAAGTGATGCTGCCGATCCTGGACGGCCTGCGCGCGGTCCACGCCAAGGGCTTCCTGCACCGCGACATCAAGCCCCAGAACATCTATCTGGCACGCCTGGACTCGGGCGGGACCCGCCCGATTCTGCTCGACTTCGGCGCCGCCCGTCAGGCCATGGGCGAGCGCAGCCGCTCCTTGTCCGTGGTCGTCAGCGCGGGCTACGCCCCCTTCGAGCAATACCATCGCAAGGGCAACCAAGGCCCCTGGACCGACATCTACTCGGCCGCGGCGGTCATCTACCGCCTGGTCACCGGCGTGACCCCGCCGGAGGCCACCGAGCGCCGGGACGTGGATGTGCTGAAGCCCGCCGCGGCCTTCGGCGTCTCCCGGCACTTGAGCGACGCCTTGGGCGAGGCCCTGGCCCTCGCCCCCGAGAAGCGACCGCAGACGGTGCGGGGATTTCAGGCGCGGTTGTGGGGGATTGGAGTGGCGCCGGAGGCCGGTCCCGTTCCTGGGCTGCCCGCCCCAGCGCCGACACCCGCCCCTGCACAACCTCAGGCTCGATCCGCACCCTCGGCCCCGCCCAAGGCGAGAAAGACCTCCGCACATTCCACGGCACCGGCCTCGGCCCCGCCTCGTTGGTTGTGGCCAGCGGCGCTCGCCGCAGCCGTAGCAGTCGTGAGCTTGGGCGGTTTGTATATGCATCGCGAGGGCCAGTTGCGAAAGAACTCCGGTGACCACTCCTTTGAGGCGACACAGATACCGGACACGGACTTCGCGAGTAAGGCACGCGAGGCTGATTTGGCCGCTTATGCCGCCGCCGAAAGGACCGGTACGGTAGAGGCATACCAGACCTACTTGGTCGATTGTGTCTCCACTCGCTGCGCGAAGAGTGCTGATGCTCAAGTGAGCCTCGGCCAGATGTACCGCGACGGTCGCGGCGTGGAGAAGGACGACCGCGAAGCGGTTAAGTGGTTCCGAAAGGCCGCCGAGCAGGGCAATGCCAATGCGCAAAACAACCTTGGCCTGTGGTACGATCAGGGTCGCGGCGTAGCGCAGAGTGACGCGGACGCGGTCAAGTGGTATAGAAAAGCCGCCGAGCAGGGCAACGCCGTTGCCCAATCCAACCTCGGCCTGATGTACTACAAGGGGCGTGGGGTAGCGCAGGACGATCGGGAGGCGGTGCAATGGTTCCGCAAGGCCGCCGAGCAGGGCTATGGCGCAGGGCAATGCGCCCTTGGCGGGATGTACTACGCGGGTCGTGGCGTAAAGCAGGACGACAGAGAAGCAGTCCAGTGGTTCAGCAAGGCCGCTGCGCAGGGCAAGGCCGAGGGAGAATTCGGACTTGGCATCGTGTACGACGAGGGTCGCGGTGTACAGCGTGATGAGCAGCAGGCGGCACATTGGTACCGCAGGGCCGCCGAGCAGGGGCACGTCGGCGGGCAAGTCTACCTCGCCATGATGTACGCAAACGGCCGCGGCGTGGCACAAGACTACCGCGAGGCCATGCACTGGTTCCGCAAGGCCGCGGAGCAGGGCAATGACCTAGCGCAATTCAACCTCGGCACCATGTACGCACACGGTCGCGGCGTAGCGCAGAACGATGCAGAGGCGGTGACGTGGTATAGAGAGGCCGCCGAGCAGGGCAATGCTGGTGGGCAAGAGAGCCTTGGCGCTGCGTACCGAGACGGTCGCGGTGTAGAACGGGACGACCGGGAGGCGGTGAAGTGGTTCCTCAAAGCCGCCGAGCAGGGTGATGCGCGTGGGCAAGTCAATCTCGGCCTTATGTACGAGCAGGGTCGCGGCGTAGCGCAAGACGACAGCGAGGCAGTGCAGTGGTACCGCAAGGCCGCCGAACAGGGCAATGCGGATGGGCAATACAACATCGGCCGGAGTTATGCGAATGGTCGCAGCGTGGTGAAGGACGATAGCGAGGCAGCGACGTGGTACCGTAAGGCCGCCGATCAAGGCCATTCTTTTGCGCGCTTTGAGCTGCTTGACCTATCCTCGCCCAACATTACGAAAGAGTGGGTAACAGCCTTACGCGCTATTAAACAAAGCAATTACCAGTATGCGGTTTATAAGATAAAGTCAAGAACGCAGGCCGGCGACATTAATAAGGCCACCGGCAAGGCGCAGAAAATCAGCGCTACGCCAACGGATAGCCGCCCTATAGATAGCTCGCTATCCACTCAGGATGCGCGCAACATCGAGTCAATGCAGATATGGTGGCTTGCACAAGGAAAGGAGAATTCCGAAACAAATGCTATTGACCTTTTTGTCTTCAATCCACTTGAATATGATTTTAATAAATTGATAATCGAGTTTTTGCCGGGTGAGAGTGACTGTGCCACAAATAACGCAGCTAAATTGAACTATTACTCAGTAAGCATGGATAACCGAGAGGCTGTAAAACCAAAGAAAGCCTCACTAATACGAATTGATGGCCTTCCGGCAAATCAAATACGGGAAACGCGAGACAGAGGTGCTTGTCTGAATATCATTGGTGGGTCGTTTAGGAAGCTTAATGACCCCCGATCGGCAACTCCATAAACCAATGTACCACTGGCCCCCCTGGCCGCGGCCTGTCTGCTGCTCCCGTCGATCGCGACGGCAAACGCGCTCGCCGATGAGATGGACGCCTCGACCGTGCGCGTGATCTGCCTCCCGAAGGAGGGCAACCCCGGGGCGGGCTCCGGTTTCGTGGTCGGCCGCGGGGATTTCGTGGTGACGAACCACCATGTGATCGCCTGCACCGAAGCGGGCGGCCGGGCGGTGGTCCTGCTCGAGGCCGCGCGCAGAGACATGATGCTGGCGCAGATCAAGGCCAGCGACGACAAGCGCGTCCGCGCCGGCCATGGAACGGTGACGCAACCACGCTCTCCACCCACTTGCGCGACCATCCAGCCATGAACACAACGACTCCCTGGCACCGCCTGCTCGGCATGGTCCTGACCGATCTCTTCACCGGCCGCCCCTGGCGGCTGGAACTGGAACAAGAACTGGCGCTGAAGAGCCAGCGCCTCGATATCCTGATCATCGAGCGGCGCGCAATGCCCCGTGGGAGATCTTCGTCGGCGAACTGGCGCACAGCCGTTATGGGCTGGCCCATTTCCAGCCCCGCGGAACACTCGGACAACTGTTGCAACATCATCTAACCACTGCTTATCGCCTGGAGGTGCCTGACATGGCCTACACCGTCGATGACTTCATGCGTGATACCTACGAACTGATTGCCCGTGACCTGGCCGCGTTGACCCCCCAACTGCGCGCTGCGGCGCTCGCACATTTGGACGTGGAGGAGCGTCTGGCTGGGCTGACGCCTGAGGAGCGCCTGCGTGGGCTGGCGCCCGAGGAGCGACTGCGCGGTCTTGATCTGGAGGAGCGTCTGCGCGGCCTCGATCCGGAGGATCGCCTGCGCGGGCTCGACCCCGAGTTGATCAAGGCTTGGCTCAAGCGCTCGGATCACTGAGGCCAGGGCCCGGTGGCAGGTCCCAGGTGCCCCGTATAGGAAGAGAATCCAACCCAATGAAGACCCAAGCCAATCAGCCCCCGCGGCCCAGGTTGTCAGGCCGATGAACCGCCACCCAGCGACCGGCACGGCGCTCGCACTCGCCGCGCTGCTGCTCGCCGGCCCCGCCGGTGCGGACTCTCTGGCCGAGCGGATGGACGCCCCGACCGTGCGCGTGATCTGCCTCTCGAAGGAGGGCAACCCCGGGGCGGGCTCCGGTTTCGTGGTCGGTCGCGGCGACTACGTGGTGACGAACCACCATGTGATCGCCTGCACCGAAGCGGGCGGTCAGGCGGTGGTCCTGCTCGACGCCGAACGCAGAGATACTGTGCCGGCGCAGGTGAAGGCCAGTGACGAGAAGCGCGACCTTGCCGTGCTGCAATTATCACGTCCCAGCGGGCGTCCGGCGGTCGGTTTCGCCACGCTCGCGACCGTCGAGAAGCATGACCCGGTGACCGCGGTCGGCTTTCCGGGTGCGGCCGACGATAGCGAAGGGGGCAACCTGAGCGACCCGTCGCACAGCGGCGGCCTGATCAGCCGCATCAACCCCCCGCCGACGAATCCGGAACTGCCCCGTCTGGTGCAGACCGACGCGGCCATCAATCCCGGCAGTTCCGGCGGACCCCTGTTCGACGACGCCGGCCGGGTGGTGGGCATCAACACCCTGAAGGCCCTGACCGCGGTGCCCTCACTCGGCGCCGACGGCCACAGTATGGAGCTTCAGCGCGTCCCGCTCGGCGAGGGCATCGGCTGGGCGGTGGCGAGCGACGAGATCCTGCCCTTCCTCGACCGGCTCGGCATCCCCTACGAGGTCAGCCGTCACCGACCCGGGGTCCTGGCGCGTCTGTGGTCCCGGGAGCCCCTGATCCTGACCCTGCTCGGCCTGTTCGCCGCCGCACTGACCGCGGTGGCGCTCACCGGCACCCGGCACGGGTTGACCCTGGTCAAGGACGGGGTGACCCGGGCCCTTGCCCGGGCCCGTCCGCCCCAGGCCCGGCGGGCGGTCCTGCGCGGGCTGACCGGACCCTATGCGGGGCTCACCATGCCGTTGGGCGGGCAGCCGCTCGCCATCGGCCGTGATCCGGGGCTGGTGCAGGTGGTCCTGCCGCCGACCGCGGAGCGCATCAGCAAGCGGCACGCGCTGATCTCATACGACGCCGGGCGCGGGCTCTTCCGCCTGGAGGACTGCCGGTCGGCCAACGGCACCTTTGTCGGCGAGGCCCGGACTGCACTGGCGGTGCCGCCGGGCCAGCCCCGGGACCTCAAACCCGGGCAGCGCTTCTTTCTCGCCTCCCCGGACATCGCCTTCGAGGTGGACCTGGAATGAGCCCGCTGACGCTCGTCACCGCGACCCTGAGTCACCCCGGCGGCCGGGCCGTCAATGAGGACGCCGCCGGTCACGCGGACGGCTGCTGGGTGCTGGCCGACGGTCTGGGCGGTCACGGCGGCGGGGAGGTGGCGGCGCGGATCGCGGTCGATACCCTGCTCGCCGCCGCCGCGCAAGGGTCGCTGACCGACCCGGGGGCGCTCACCCAGGCCCTGCTGGCAGCGGATGCGGCGATCCACGCCGAGCAGGAGGCCGAGCCGCGGCTGGAGCGGATGCGCACCACGGTGGTGGTGCTGGCGAGCGACGGTCGCGCGGCTCGCTGGGCACACGTCGGTGACAGTCGCCTCTATCATTTCCGCGACGGGCGCATCCGGTTCCAGAGCGCCGATCATAGCGTCCCCCAGGCGCTGGTCAAGGCCGGCGAGATCGCGCCCGCCGAGGTCCGTTTTCACGAGGACCGCAACCGTCTGCTGCGCACCCTGGGCAATCACAAGGACCTGCGCCCCACACTCGGCCCCGCACCCGACGGGGCGCCCCTGGCCCTGGCGCCCGGCGACGCCTTTCTACTCTGCACCGATGGTTGGTGGGAGTATGTGACCGAACCCGAGATGGAGGTCGCCCTGGCCAAGTCGGCAAGCCCAGCGCAGTGGCTCCAGACCATGGCCACCGGGCTGTTGCGACGGGCGCCGATGGATCATGATAATTTCACTGCCATTGCACTGTTTGTCGCATAGTAACGAGTCAAGAACGAAACCCGACCAGGAGGTGCACCATGGATACCGTTTTCTGCAAGAGCGGTCATGCCTACAACCCCGAGGAGCACTCGACCTGCCCCTTCTGCGGTGTGGCGGTCGATCTCGGCGATACCAGGCCCTATGCGCCGGGCGGCACCGTCACTGCGCCTGCCGCGGCGCCCAGCCCAGGCGCGACGCGGGCGGAGAACGCCAGCCCTCGCCGGCGCCCCCCCGCGGATGGTGAGACCGTGCACGTCTGGCAGAAGCGGCTCGGCGGCATCGATCCGGTGGTCGGCTGGCTGGTGTGCGTCGAGGGTCCGGACCGCGGCCGGGACTATCGCATCCACACCGAGCGCAATTACATCGGGCGCGCCGCCACCCAGGACATCGCCATCACCGGCGACCCCGGCATCAGCCGCGAGGGCCATGCGGTGCTGAGCTTCAACCCCAGGCGCCAGAGCTTCCGGCTCGGCCCGGGCGACAGCCGCGGTCTGGTCTATCTGAACGACGAAGAGGTCATGACGCCAACCGAACTCCACGCCTATGACCGCATCGAGGTCGGTGAGACCCGGCTCCTGTTCGTCCCGTTTTGCGGGGAGCGCTTCGTCTGGCCCACGGAGCCGGCGTAAAGTGCAGTACAGGATCGGGACGCGATGACACAGCGGCACTCAAGCGACCTCTGCCCGGGCTGCCTCGCCGCCAAGGGCCGGGCCAACCCCTGCCCCGACTGCGGGTATGACGAGGCGGCCGAACGCGGCCCGCTCCTGCTGCCCCATCGTACCCTGCTCAATGGTCAGTTCCTTGTCGGGCGGGTACTCGGCAAGCCGGGCGGGTTCGGCATCACCTACCTGGGCTGGGACCAGAACCTTGAGACCCGGGTGGCGATCAAGGAATTCCTGCCGCGCGACCTGGCTGGCCGCGGCACCGACCGGGTGACGATCGCCCTGCACTCCCGTGACGAAGGGGGGCTGTTCCGCTTCGGCCTGGAGCAGTTCCTGACCGAGGCGCGCACCCTGGCCCAGCTCGACCATCCCAACATCGTGCGGGTGCGTCACTTCTTCGAGGCGAACGGCACCGCCTATCTGGTCATGGACTACTACCAGGGGCTGTCGCTCGCCGAGCACCTGGAGCGTCATGGCGGGCGCCTGCCGGAGGAGCAGGCCAAGCAACTGATGCTGCCGATCCTGGACGGTCTGCGCGCGGTCCATGCCAAGGGCTTTCTGCACCGCGACATCAAGCCCCAGAACATCTATCTGGCACGCCTGGACTCGGGCGGGACGCGCCCGATCCTACTCGACTTCGGCGCCGCGCGCCTGGCGCTGGGGGAGCGCAGCCGCTCGCTCTCGGTGGTCGTGAGCCCTGGTTATGCGCCGTTCGAGCAATACCATCGCAAGGGCAATCAAGGCCCTTGGACCGATATCTACTCGGCTGCGGCGGTCATCTACCGCTTGGTTACCGGGGAGACGCCGCCGGAGGCGACCGAACGCCGCGACCTGGATGTACTCAAGCCCGCTGCGGCCTTCGGCGTCTCCCGGCACTTGAGCGACGCCTTGGGCGAGGCCTTGGCCCTCGCCCCCGAGAAGCGACCGCAGACGGTGCGGGGGTTTCAGGCGCAGTTGTGGGGGATTGGAGTGGCACCGGAGCCAGGTCCCGCCCCTGGGTCGTCCGTCCCGCCGCCGACGCCCGCCCCGGCGCAACCTCCGGCTCGATCCGCACCCTCGGCCCCGCCCAAGGCCAGAAAGACCTCGGCACATTCCAGGGCGCCGGCTTCGGCCCTGCCTCGTTGGTTGTGGCTGGCGGCGCTCGCCGCAGCCGTGGCAGTCGTGAGCTTGGGCGGTTTGTATATGCATCGCGAGGGCCAGTTGCGAAAGAACTCTGGTGACCGCTCCTTTGAGGCGACACAGGTGGCGGATTCGGACTTCGCGAGTAAGGCTCGCGAGGATGATTTGGCCGCTTATGCCGCCGCCGAAAAGGCCGATACGGTAGAGGCACACCAGAGCTACTTGGCCGGTTGCGTCGGTAACCGCTGCGCGAAGAGTGCCGATGCTCAAGTGAGCCTCGGCCTGATGTACCGCGACGGTCGCGGCGTAGAGAAGGACGAGCGGGAAGCGGTGAAGTGGTTCCGAAAGGCCGCCGACCAGGGCAATGCCAATGGGCAATGGAAACTCGGCGGGATGTACGACGGCGGTCGCGGCGTCGAGCGCGACGACCGGGAGGCTGCGCAGTGGTATCGCAAGGCCGCCGAGCAGGGGCAAGTCGATGCTCAGCATAACCTCGGCGTGATGTACGACGAGGGTCGCGGCGTCGAGCGCGACGACCGGCAAGCCGTGCATTGGTACCGCAAGGCGGCCGAGCAGGGCCTAGGCGACTCTGAAAACAACCTCGGCGCCATGTACCGCGATGGTAGTGGCATTGAGCAGGACGACCGGGAGGCTGTGCAGTGGTACCGCCGGGCCGCTGAGCGGGGCCTAGCCGCGGCGCACTACAATATGGGCCTGATGTGCTTCGACGGTCGCGGCGTGGAGCAGGACCGCGCCGAGGCGATGAAGTGGTTCCACAAGGCCGCCGAGCAGGGCCACGCTGACGCCCAATACAACCTCGGCGTTATGTACCGGAACGGCCTTGGTGTCAAACGCGACGACCAGGAAGCGATGAAGTGGTACGAAATGGCCGCCAAGCAGGGTAATGCCAAAGCTCAAGCGGCCTTCGACAAGGATGACCCCCGATCGGCATCCCCATAAACCAATGTGCCCCTGGCCCATCGCCCTGGCCGCAGCCTGTCTACTGCTCCCATCGCTCACGGCGGCAAACACGCTCGCCGATGACATGGACGCCTCGACGGTGCGCCTGATCTGCTTCCCGAAGGAGGGCAACCCCGGGGCGGGCTCCGGGTTCGTGGTCGGCCGCGGGGACTTCGTGGTAACCAACCACCATGTGATCGCCTGCACCAAAGCGGGCGGCCGGCGGTCCTGCTCGACCCGGCGACGCGCGACCTGGTGCCCGCGCGGGACGGGGTGTGTCCCGCGTCCCGTAGGTTTCGTATCACGCACCTTGGTCGCGAACCGAAAGGCGGGAAACACGTCTGTGCCGGCCATGGAACGGTGATGCAACCACACTCCCCACCCGCTCGCGCGACCATCCAGCCATGAACACGACGACCCCCTGGCACCGCCTGCTCGGCATGGTCCTGACCGACCTCTTCACCGGCCGCCCCTGGCGAGTGGAACTGGAGCAAGAACTGGCGCTCAAGAGCCAGCGCCTCGATATCCTGATCATCGAGCGACAATCGGGCGAGGCCACCAGTACCCAAGCGCAGGACCTCGCCGGCCTGCCCGACGGTCTGGAGACCCTGGCCGCACACAACCTGCTGACCTACAAATCGCACCATGAGGCACTCGATATCTGGGCGCTGGAGGAACTGACGGGGCACTATGTCACCTATCGGAAGCTGCAATCGATTCGTGCCGCCCAGGCACGCCGGGGCCGTTCGGGCGGGGCCAGCGCTGGGCAGGCGGGCGCGCGCTTGCTGCCTGCACGCGACTTTCGCCGTTACGCCGTGGCCACGCGGATACCGCGTGGCCTGTTGCGGCGCCTGCCGCCCGGGGTGTGCCGTGCCACCGACTGGCCCGGGGTCTACGATCTGGTCTTGGGCGTGCCGCCGATCCGCCTGATCGTTATCAATGCCCTGGCCGAACACCCGCGCAATGCCCCATGGGAGATCTTCGCCGGCGAACTGGAGCGGAGCCGTTATGGACTGGCCCATTTCCAGCCCCCCGGAACACTCGGACAACTGTTGCAACATCATCTAACCACTGCCTATCGCCTGGAGGTGCCTGACATGGCCTACACCGTCGATGACTTCATGCGTGATACCTACGAACTGATTGCCCGTGACCTGGCCGCGTTGACCCCCGAGCTGCGCGCTGCGGCGCTCGCACACTTGGACGTTGAGGAGCGTCTGGCTGGGCTGACGCCTGAGGAGCGCCTGCGTGGGCTGGAACCCGAGGAGCGACTGCGCGGTCTTGATCTGGAGGAGCGTCTGCGCGGCCTCGATCCGGAGGATCGCCTGCGCGGGCTCGACCCCGAGTTGATCAAGGACTGGCTCAAGCGCTCGGATCACTGAAGCCAGCCCTGCGGCCCAGGTTGACAGGCCGATGAACCGCCACCCAGCGACCGGCACGGCGCTCGCACTCGCCGCGCTGCTGCTCGCCGGCCCCGCCGGTGCGGACTCCCTGGCCGAGCGCATGGACGCCCCGACCGTGCGCGCGATCTGCCTCTCGAAGGAGGGCAACCCCGGGGCGGGCTCCGGTTTCGTGGTCGGTCGCGGCGACTTCGTGGTGACGAACCACCCCGGTAGTTCCGGCGCCCCGCGCTTGCAAAGCCCCGTCCCCCGCCGCAGGATCGGCCATTCATCACGAAGAGACCGACCACCAATGCAAGCCATCGAGTTCGAGACGGTGCCGGAGCACCACAGCATTCGGCTGCCGGACGGCGTGCCGAGCGGCGTTCCCGTGCGTGTCGTGCTGATGTGGGAACCGGCCGCGGCCACCGGGGAGCGGTTGAAGGACCTGTTCGCCAGCGTCACCGAGGGCCTGACCGATGCGGACCTGACCCGCTTCCCTTTGCGGACGGACTGATTACCGCTACAGTTATTCAACATGGTCTGGTCATCGTGACGGGCAACTCAGGCGGCTGGGACACGGAAACCTTGGGGGTGTCTGGAGGGCGCCCGTCCTGCCCTGTTCGCCGCGGCGGCGCACACCCATACTCACCCCAAACCCAGAGGTATCGACACATGCAGACGATCTCCGACGCCGACGCCCGCACCCGGCTCGACCAAGTGCTCGACCGCGTCGTCGCCGACGCGGATTACACCGTCATCACCCGCCGCGATGCCGCCGCCGCGGTCCTCATGTCCCTGGACAGCTTCAACAGCCTGATGGAGACCGTCCATCTGCTGCGCTCACCGGCGAATGCCGAGCATCTCGCACGCTCCATTGAGCAGTACCGCCGCGGCGAGGCCCAAGAGCGGAGCCTGATCGATGGCTAGAGGTCTCGCCTGGACCGCCGAGGCCTGGGCGGATTACCTGTACTATTGAGCGGACCCGCCGGACGACGCTGCCGCGTGGCCGGAAATGTGACCAAGGGCCTTTGCTCCGCTCACAAACTCTCGACCTCAAACCCGACCACCGTGCGCCGCTTGCGGCTGAATTCGACGCCGATCAGGTGGATCGGTTGGCCGCTCGCCCGGTAGGGGTCGGCATAGCCGCGGTCCTTGAGCTGCTGGAGCGCGCCCCCCGCGGCGGCCAGTTCGACGACTTTGAACTCGAACAGATACACCTGGTCATTGAAGCGCAGGGCCAAGTCCAGTCGTCCGGCGTTGCTGCTCTCCTCCGGGGTCAGGTCCAGACCCAGGGAGGCGAAACAGGCATAGAAGACGCTGGCGTAATAGCCCTCGTAACGGGCGATGGGGTTGTTGCGATACCAGTCGCCCGGGATGCCGGCGAAGAAGGCGGTGAAGTGTTGCGCAAGGCCCGCGAAGTCGTTGGCTTCAAGCAGGCGGTAGAGCGACTTGCGCTGGCGTCCGTCGGTTGCTGCGGCCGGGGTCCAGGCCTCCAGCAGGGCGGTGTTGAGGCTTTGGTAGACCTCGCGGTTGGGATAGCGCAGGCGGTAAAAATAGCTTCCGCTGATGAACTCCTCGCGATCGATGGTGAGATAGCCCGACTGAAACAGCAGGGCTTCGGTACTCATGCGGTCGACATCGAAGGCCGAGAGCAGTGCGGCGTCGGTTTCCAGTTGGCCCAGTTCGGGGAGCCAGACCTGGCGCTGGGTCAGGACATCGATCAGAAAGGTCGGTGTTGCCGTCTCAAACCACCATGGCCGGAACTGGCGCTCTTGGAACAGCAACAACAGGTCGAAGGGATTGTAGACTGCCTCGCCGGTCCAGTTGTAGCCGTTGTACCAGGTGCGGATCAGGTCGCGGTCGAGACCCGCGAGCTCGGGGGTGAAGACCTGGTCGAGGTCCGCCTCGGTATAGCCGCAGATGGCCGAGTAGTCGCGCGAAACCGTGATATCGCGCAGGTTGTTGAGCCCCGAGAAGAGGCTGACCTTGCTGAATTTGCTCACCCCGGTCAGGAACGCAAAGCGCATGTCGGCGTCGGCGCCCTTGATCACCGAGTAGAGGTTGCGCAGCCCGTCGCGAATCTCGCGCGCGGCGGCCGGGTCGGTCAGGTTGTCGAGGATGGGCTTGTCGTATTCGTCCACCAGGACCACCACGCGCTCACCGTGCTGGGCGTGCGCGGCGCTGATCAGGCCGTGGAAGCGTCCGGAGATGCTGCGGTGGGGGCTCCTGACGCCGAGCCTGGTCTCGTTGTCGGTCAGCAGTTCGCCGATCTTCTCGTCCAGTTCGGCGCGGCTGCGCAGGACGCCGTCGGCGAAGCTCAGCCGGACGACCGGATAGCGCCGCCCCCAGTCCCAGCGTCCGTGCGCCTGGAGCCCGCGAAACAGGGCCTCGGTGCCGCTGAAGACCTCGGCGAGCGTATCCAGGAACAGTGACTTGCCGAAGCGGCGCGGGCGCGACAGGAAATAATACTTGCCCTGCTCGATCAACTGCAGGGCAAAGCCGGTCTTGTCGACGTAATAGCAGTCAGTCTCGCGGATCTCGCGAAAGGTCTGGATGCCGATGGGGAGGATGCGACGGGTCATGGTGACGCTTAGCGAGGCCCCTCAGACCGACGAGTCGGCGGCCACGGCAGCGGCGCCCGCCCGGGACCGGGGTCCGCGGTCGCGACGGACCCCGCCAGTGCGCGGGCGGGGCCACCCTGGTCAGTCGTGCACCACCTTGAACATGTCGTGGCGGGTGACGATGCCGACCGTGTTGCCGGACTCGTCGACCACCACCAGTCGGCGGGTCCGCGCCTCTTCCATGCGCGCGATCACCTCGGTCAGGGGGGTGGCGCCGGTCACTGTCTGGACCGGGTGACTCATGATCGCACTCATATGGGTGACGACCAGGTCGACGCCCTCGTCGCCCAGGCGGACCAGGTCGCGTTCCGTGACGATCCCGACCGGGCGGCCGTGACGCTCGACGATCACGCTGCCCAGGTGCCGGTCGGCCATCACGCGGACGGCCTCGCGCACCAGCGCGTCCTCGGGCAGCGTGACCACCCCGCGGGTCATGATGGCGTTCACGTCGGTATCGGCCAGGAGGTCCTTCGTCGTCAGGCGGTCGATCAGGTCCGCCTCGCTGATGATCCCCGCCACTCGGCCAGCCTGGTCGGTCACGATGAGGTGGCGCACCCGCCGTTCGGCCAGCAGGTGGTAGGCGTCGCGCACGCCCGTGTCGGTCGGGGCGGTGAGCGGGGGGGTGCGCATCGCCTCACTGACCGGTACCGCCTCGGGGTCCCGGTGCTGCGCGGCGAAGCGCACCGCGTCGCGCTCGGTGAAGATGCCGACGGGGCGCTCGGCGTCCGTCACCACCAGGGCGCTGATACGCTGCCCGCGCATCACTGACAGGGCCCACTGGACCGAATAGTCCGCGGGAACCGCCGTGGCCGGGGACGTCATGATGTCCGCCAGGGTCGCGGGCGGCAGGCCCGCGGCGACGGAACCGGTAGCAGATGGGGATGATTGCAAGTGCGA
>Ga0247842_10006391_pt1 | contig 13351 bp, 10 predicted proteins | sample LaCruzMarch2015__3_FD_192411 | JGI IMG/M metagenome (GOLD analysis project Ga0247842, IMG submission 192411) | Freshwater microbial communities from meromictic Lake La Cruz, Castile-La Mancha, Spain - LaCruzMarch2015_19m | ecosystem: Environmental > Aquatic > Freshwater > Lake | place: Spain...
GGAACTGGCCGCGCAGATCGCGCACACCGGCCTGGTCCAGCGTTACCATCACGGTCGGCGGCATTTGCTCCGAGTAGGGGGCGAGCGGCTTCGAGACGCAAGCCGTCAGGCAGAGCAAGGCGGCGGCGGTCGAACCGGCGCGCCGCGCCGACCGCTTGAGTGCCCCGCGCCGGGCCGCGAGCCTAGTCTCGATCCGAATCTGGCGCTGAGGATCGTTCATCCCTTCTCCATCTTCAGCCTCTTGGTGTGGCGGGCACGGTCGAATGAATAAACAGGCAATCGGTGGTGCTCCCACCACCGCGCCCGCGCCGGAACGGGTCGCTGCACACGCTGGTCGTCGGCTCGCCGCAACGCTGTTCGCGCTGGTGCTGGGCGGGTGCGCGACCTTCGTCCCGCAACCGGGTCCCGGACCCGAGCCCGGCGGCCACTATGTGCCCCTGACCACCCCCATCATCGCGATCGGCGACACCCAGCAGCACTTGGCCACCGGCTACCCGCTGCACGACAACGACAGTGCGGTCGACACCTATGTCGAGGTCGCCCAACGGCCCCCGGAACAGCCCTTGTTCGGCCGCCGCATCCCCGAATGGGCACTGAACCACGACCCCAACGAACCCTTCCTGCATCTGGGCGATGTCCTGGACCTGTCCTGCCGGATCGAGGCCAAGCGTGTCGCCGATATGTTCCGCGGTACCCAGAACGCCGGCGCCATCCTGCCGGGCAACCACGACGGTCTGATGTTCGGGATCTACGGCTACAACGTCTTTGCGGTCGAACTCGATCCGGCCGTAAAGCATTGGCACCAGACCTGTCGGCGGGGCGCGGCACCAGAGGATACCAGTCACAAGACCCCCAACGAAGCCCTGACCAAGCGCGACTTCATCACCGGCTACATCGCCGCTCAGGCCAGCGGTCGCCGCCCCAAGCCGGGGCTCATCGCACCGCCGCCGACCGGCGAACATCAGGTCAGTTGGCGCAGTCCCGATCCGCATGCCTACCTGTCCGCCATCGAGGCCAAGGTCCTGGACGGCAACCGCTATGCGGATTCGTACCTGGCACAGCGACTGCGGCTGCCGCCCGCGCCGGGGGCGACCCGCGGCGTCGTCATCATCGGCTTGGACACCAACCAGGCCGGGGCCTTGGTCGGCACCTGGGACGTCATCCGGGGGCGCAGCCCCGGCAGCATGGGTCGGGTCCGCTCCGACCAGATTGCCGCCATCGACCCCTGGGTGGAGGAGGCCATCCGCCAGGGCGACCTCGTGATCTTCGCCGGCCATCACAACTGGGCCTCCCTGGACCTGTCGGCGCGCCTCCTGCTGCGCGCCGAGATGGCCAAGCTCCACCAACCCCTGGTCTATTTGTCCGCCCATACCCATAGCGGATTCTGGGCGGTGCACCGCACCCTGGCCCGCCAGCCCTTGCTGGAACTCAACGTCAGTTCACTCTCGGATTGGCCGATCGCCTACCGCCGCATCAGTTTTGCCTATGACGCGGGTACCCGGCGTCTGCTGGTGCGTGCCGACCTGATGCCGCACGGCGACCAGCCGGTCAATAGCTATGCCGACCTGATGGCCGCCTGGGAGGCCGCGACCTGTGCGGGCACGGGACTGCCGAGCGATCTGATCAAGGAGTTCGACCTGGCCGTCGTCAAGCAACAGCGCGAGTCGCGCGGCAGCGTCATGGAGTGGCTGCTCTCGGCGATCCCCTGCGAGAACTGCGAGCAGACCCTGTACAAGCATGCCCAAGCCTATCAGGACGCCCTGCTGCAAACCCTGCTGCAAGGGGCCGCGGCAGCGAAGCGAACCGGCGTCAAGCTGCCCGAGTGGGAAACGCCGGCAGCCTGCGGCGGGGCGAAATTGACCGCCTGCGCCAACGCCCTCATGGCCGAGCAGCCGCACGACTATCAGAGCAACGTCGATCTCTTTCGCCGCAAGGCCGCCCTGGTAGCCGCCGCTAATGACTCTCTGGATCGCCTGGACTTCCCCAAGGCCAAAGCCTATATGACCTGCCGCGCCGTCCAGGCCGCCAAGATCGACTTCGACGCGACCCCGGAGGCGCGTACCGAAAACCGCAGCGAGGCCAAGCGGCGCGCCGAGGACTTCTTCCGGAGCGAGGCGAGTGTGGGGATGGACTGAGGGTCAACCATGGTGGAACTCTCTCATCCGGCACCCCACCCACCTGGAACTTCAGCTATGCCAGGAAAACGGCATAGCAGGCAACCAGAAACCATGAATTTCTTCAGATTTCAGTGATCACCCCAAACGAGGAGAAAGCAGCATGAGAACGAAGACCCTCGCGCTCGTCGCGCCCGTAGTGTTGTTGTCGACCGTTGCGGCCTCAGCGGCTCCGCCTGACGCCAAGCCGGAGTCTGAACTGGTCGATGTGCAGTCCGCGAACTGCGCGCAATTCGCCAAGGCGATGGCCTATGCCAAGCCTGTCGCGAAACCCACGAAGAAGCAGGCGGCATTCGCCGTTCTGGCGCAGGATGACCTGGTTCTGGCCATGACCTGGGTGAACGGATATCTCGCCGGTCGGGACGGTGCCAAAGGCGCAAATGCATTCACCCAGGACTGGGTCGTGACCTACATGGGCAAACTGTCCGACATCTGCAAGGCAAACTCAGGTGCCATGCTGCTCACTGACGCGGCGGCAAAGCTATGAGCCGGCCATTTCTGTTTGCGCTCGTGGCACTGGCAGCCGGCGCTGGCATCATCGAATCCGCCAGTGCGGGCGACTACTACCGCGATCATCGCCAAGTCCGCCGCCAAGCCATCGTGGCAGGCGCCGTCCGAAACAAGGTCGCAACCGACCGTGCAGAGGACCGCTACCACGACTGCATGAGGGGATCGACGTATGACCAGGGCTGCGATCGACAGCGCTACCAAGACGAGCAGAGCGCGCGTGCAAAAGGGCGCCGGACGGCCATTATTGTAGGAGCGGGGAGGTAGTGTCCCAGGCCGGACGGGGTATTCGCCCGTCCGGAAATCCACTGCAGCTTGCGCTGCGTGAACCCCAATAACTGAAAACGAGGAGGAAGACAACAACCCATGCGTATCCGCTCGACACTCGCCATCGCCGCGCTCATGGTCTATGCAGTGACCCAGGCCAGTCCTGAACCAACACCGGCGTTGTCCCCGCCGGTCGATCGGATCGTGTTGCCGATCCCGGCCGCGCCGTTCAACGGCACGATTGGGTTAAGATCCAAGGAATCCACTCCCTCATTCCCGGCTAACGTCAACGCCCCGAAAGGTGCCCCGAACGTCCTGCTGATCCTGATGGACGACGTTGGATTCGGTGCCACGTCCACTTTCGGCGGTCCGATTCCCACCCCGACGCTCGACAAACTGGCCGCCGAGGGTTTGCGCTACAACCGTTTCCACACCACAGCGGTTTGTAGCCCGACGCGCGCGGCTCTGATCACCGGGCGCAATCACCATTCGGCGCATGCCGGTGTGGTGACCGAGATGGCGACGGGTTATCCCGGCTATGACTCGGTCCTCGGAAAGGACATGGTCACCGTTGCCGAGATCTTGAAGGACAACGGCTACAACACCGCGTGGTTCGGCAAGGACCACAACGTTTCGGACTGGGAGTCCAGCCAGTCTGGCCCCTTCGACCGCTGGCCGACCGGGCTCGGCTTCGAGAAATTCTACGGCTTTATCGGCGGCGTCGCGAACAACTGGCGACCGGCTCTCTATGACGGGACGACGCCGATCGAGCCCTATCTCGGCAAACCCGATTACAACCTGGACTTCGATCTCGCCGACCAGGCGATCGGCTGGATGAAAATGCAGAAGACGGTTGCGCCCGATAAGCCCTTCTTCGTCTACTACGCCACCGCTGCCGGACATGCGCCGCAGCAGGCCACACCGGAATGGATTGCCAAATTCAAGGGCCAGTTCGACCAAGGCTGGGACAAGGTGCGCGAGGAGACCTTTGCCCGCCAGAAGCAGTTGGGCGTCATCCCGGCCGATGCCAAGCTGACGCCCCGGCCGAAGGAGATGCCGGCTTGGGATGCGGCCAGCCCGCGGGAGAAGAAGGTGTATGCGGCCATGATGGAGTTGGGTGCCGCGCATGTGGCGCAAGCCGATGACAACCTCGGTCGCGTGCTGAAGGGCATCGACGACATGGGTCAGGCCGACAACACGCTGGTCATCTTCATCGTGGGTGACAATGGCGCCGCCGGCGAGGGCTCACTGCGCGGCTCCTTTAACGACTTAAACGTCGTCGCCCAAAGCGAGGAGACGCTGGACTATGTCGAAAGCCGTCTGCCCGATTTCGGGACCTGGAAGTCATCCAACCTCTACCCGGTGTCCTGGGCCTGGGCGATGAACACGCCGTTCCAGTGGGTCAAGCAGGTCGCGAGTCATTTCGGCGGCACGCGCAACGGCCTGGTCATGGCTTGGCCGAAGGGCATCAAGGCCCAGGGCGAACTCCGGTCGCAATTCCACCATGTCATCGATATCGTGCCCACGATCCTGGAGGCCGCGCAATTGCCCCAGCCGCGCGTGGTGAACGGCGTGACCCAGCACCCGATCGAAGGCGTCAGCATGGTCTATACGTTCGACGACGCCAAGGCCGCCGACCGCCACCGGACCCAGTATTTCGAGATCTTCGGCAACTCAGGGATCTATCACGATGGCTGGTTCGCATCGACCACGCCGGTACGGCTGCCGTGGAGTGGGGTCGGGACCGACATGGATGTGCTGACGACGAAATGGGAACTCTACAACATCGACAAGGATTTCTCCCAAGCCGATGACCTGGCCCAACAGGAGCCCGAAAAGCTGCGCGAGATGCAGGTGCGCTTCTATGCCGAGGCGGCCAAGTTCAATGTCCTGCCGATCCAAACCTCCGCGGCTGAGCGCTTCGGCGAAGGCATCCGGCCGAGCCTGACCGGGGACCGCACGTCGTTCGCCTACACGGCCGGAATGAAGCGCATTCCGGAAGGCGCCTCACCCAACATCAAGAACCGGTCGTGGGCGCTCAGTGGGGATGTCGACCTCAAGGGCGGCGAGTCCGGTGTCATTGCCACGCAGGGCGGTTTGTTTGGCGGCTGGGCGCTGTACTTCGACAAGGGCAAGCCGGTGTTCAGCTACACCTTCGCGGACGGCTCAAACTACCGTGCGGTCGCCGCCGATGTAGTGCCGGCTGGCAAGCATGCCGTCGTGATGAACTTCGCCTATGACGGTGGCGGCATCGGCAAGAGCGGCACTGCGACCGTCCTGGTGGACGGCACCGAGGTCGCCAAGGTCCGTGTGCTGAAGACGATCCCGTTCCGTTTTTCCACCGAAGAAACGCTGGACTTCGGCGAGGACACCGGCACCCCGGTGGATATGTCCTACGACGTTCCGTTCCGCTTCGCGGGCGACCTGGGCAAGGTCGTGATCGACCTGAACTAGCCGTTGCGCAGTGGGCGGGAGCGATCTCCGCCCACCGCGCAATGCGATGAACCACGATGGGACCGGGGACCGGCAGATGAAAGGCATTATTAGGATCAAGAGTTCGCTTCATGGAGGGCGAAGTTTGGTAGCGACCGTGCTCTTGATCGGCGCATCGTCGTCACCTGCCGCCGAGGTCGCCGATGCGCTGTTGCCTGGCGCCTCGACCCAGACGGATTCGGGATGGCATCTCTATTGGCCCACGTATCTATGGGCCGCGGGTCTCAAGGGCACGACCCGGACCTTGCCGCAACTTCCGGCGAGCAAAGTCGATATGAGTTTTGCCGATAGCCTTGCCCTCATCAACGATGTCGAGGGCGCCCTGGTCACCACAGTGTACGCGCACCATGGGCGATTTCTGGCCATGCTCGACCTCAGTTGGACGCGGGTGAGCCCTAGCGAAACAGCCAACGTCGCCGGTACGACGGTGATTGTGGATTCCCATAGCGAGTCACTCGCAATCCTCAGCGCGATCGGATATCGGTTCGTGGACAGCCCGAAGCTGATTGTCGATGGGTATCTCGGGGTGAAGGTGTGGTCGATGGACAACAGCTTGAGCGTCTACGCACCTCCGATCATCGCTGCCAAGGTGAGCAAGACAGAGAGCTGGGTTGACGGCTTGATCGGGGGGCAGGTCCGAGCCAATATCACCGACCGCATCTTCGCCAACGCGATCGGCTTCGCGGGCACCGGTGGCTCAACGTTTGTCGGCGATCTGTATGCGGGCGTTGGCTACCAATTCAATAAAAAGTGGGATGCGTTTGCCGGATACCGGGTCCAATATGTGAACTACGAGAACGGTTCGTTTATCTACGACATCACCCAGCATGGGCCGTTGCTGGGTGTCGCTGCCAAGTTCTAGCTCGTAGATGCAGATCTGGCCGCGGCGAATTGCTGGCCCCTGGCTGTCGATACTCGCCAGCGAGGGGGCCGGGCGGACGCGCAAGGTTCGTTGCGCCGTCGCACATCCCCCCACTTCACATAAAAAGGATTATCGGCAATGCCAAACGGGCACCGGCGGGCGGGTATTTTGCCGCCCCCGGCACGGCACCAGGCCCGCCGGCGGACTGCGCCTCGAAGCGCGTTCCCACGCGAAATTTGAATCCCTGGGCCAACGCGGTGGCCGCAGATTTCGCGTAGGACAATCGAAAACGATCAATCGGTGGCTGATTTAGGGGCTCGGCCCCCAAAGTCCGACAGCCTGCTGGCGGCTTGGCGCCCGCTGGCGGGCAATCCACGTCACCCCAGACCTGGCGTGTTCAGGCCGTGGCGAGCCGTTCGCCCGACCCCGTGGCGGCGGCGCTCGGCTGCGCGAGTCCATCGTAGGCTTCGACGCGGGCCTTGAGCTTCTGGCCTGGCCGGAACGTCACGACGCGGCGGGCCGTGATCGGGATCTCTTCGCCGGTCTTCGGATTGCGCCCCGGGCGCTCCTTCTTCTCGCGTAGCTCGAAATTCCCGAACCCGGACAGTTTGACTTCTTCGCCGCGCCCCAGCGCCGTGCGGATTTCCTCGAAGAACGCTTCAATGAGGTCTTTGACCTCCCGTTTGTTGAGCCCCAGCTCCTCGAACAGGTGTTCTGCCAGGTCGGCTTTGGTCAAGGCCATACTTCAATCCTCAGTGATGCGCGAACCTGGACTCCACCCGAGCCAACCCGGACCCGCTCGTCTAAGCCTCTATTAGGTTGGTTATTGTTTGGGAAAACGCGTGTGTCATCAATCACCATCCAAAGCCAAGTCGGGCGCACTCGCGGATGGTGTCAGCCTTGGGGGGTCAGGTCGGGGTCAGGTCCTTCCCCGGCGTGGCCGTCACGCGGTCCGGACGTCCGGAACCTAGCCGCTCGGTTCACCCTGGTCCCCCCGCACCTGGCGCAGGCCCGGCGGTCGGGATCGCTCCGGCGCAGGCACCGCCCGGGCCTCGGCTCGCTGTCAGGCCCCGCCCCGCCGGGGTCAAGGGGTGACGACGATGATGACCGCGCCGCTAACCGTCAGCGCCACCCGCCCGTGCGGACAGGCTGCCCGCGGCCTGCGGGCGCGCTGGCCCGGCGCTCAACAAATGGTCTACACTTTGCCCTCAATCACCTCTTGGCCAGCCCTGCGGAGCCCGCGGATGCCCGGTTTGAGCCTCATTGATCGTTGCCTGAACCTGGCAACATCCCCCGGCGGTTGCCGGCGAGCCACGGATCGGGGATACAATTCCCTATCTAAGAGGGTGTCCGTCCGGTCGGCGGACGTCGTGCCGGCATCGGATTAGTCCAACAAGCGTTTATCTGTCGGGCGCGCGCCACCACCGTGCCACGATCGCAGATCAGTGCGGCGCGTTCGACAGATAAACGCTAGTCCGTTAGGTCCCAATGGCCACGGAGTCGTCAGATGAGTTCACCAGCAGAAGCCTGCCTGAATATATGGTTCATAGTCGACCAAGATTCCCGGTTGATTTATCGCGCATCTGCACACGCATATGCATTAACTGGAACGGATGATGACAAGCACCTCGTTCTAAATAGTCTCGCCGCCTCAGACTTCCATCTTGCCCGCCATTTCAGCCTATCTAAATACAAAACAACAATTGTAGACGCCCATGGCCGCCAGCATGAACTTCCCGGATTCTTCAACGACGCAAGCTTCGAGGCATTGTTCCCGGATATTCTTGAGACCATTTGTAAAGGGTTGGAAGAGGAATTCCCTGACCAACCGCAAATTCGGCCAACAGGGAGTGCAGTCTACAAGCTTCAGATTCCCAAAGAACCGTACTATGTGCTGACATTCCTTATGGAAGATGATTCCGGTGGATTAACGGCATTAACTTGACCTAACAATTGGGGGTAGACCCACCATTGTCACTGTTGGGTCTACCCCTAGTGGCCGTTAAGCGTTTCCGGTGTGTCCTTCGGGATAGGTGGGGTCAACTCACGAAACGGAAAACATTGCACGGTAAGGAAGCCATCTATAGTACTGGCGAGGACTTACGCAAGGTCGGGTCTCTCGACGAGGCACAAGGGTGGTTCTCGAAACTCGTCGTGCCGACGAACTGATACGAGAATACGATAACGGTTTTCGAGAAGGGACATCCCCAAGCCAGCACTGGCGCGGCCTCAATTCTCACGATGGCCCCTCGAAAACCACCGTTTGCGAGAGGGCCGTAGTGCTACGGATGCTCACCCGGCCTTACCGTGCTGAAATTTCCGTTTCGTGAGCGGACCCCATCCAGAGGACATTTTCGCCGTGGTCAAGGGTGGGTTTCGTCGGGTCGATCGGGTAGACTGAAAGGAGGCGGCACCTAGGGTGTTCAAGTGAGGGCCTCGGTTGGCCTTGGCGTCCTCGGCGCGCAGATGGTGCCCAAGTTGCCACGGACGTGACGGGAAAGGATTGGAGCGATTCCCACAAAAGGACTCACATGAACGACACCTTTTCACGGTTCGTGATTGACACACAAGTCTCACGCGCCCTCGATTAACGACCTTTGGCCAGTTTCTGAAGGGACGACACAGTCATGAAGGCCAGTATTGCTGGACGTGTGCGAAACACCACGCTTCCGAAAGCTAAGGCTTTACTGCCTCTCTATGAAGCGGTGATGAACTCATTTCACGCCATCGAAGAGGCAGGGGGCAACGACCACCACATTACCATCTGTGCTGAGCGCCAGAACACGCTCGACCGAGATCCGCTAGCCCCGATTGAAGCTTTCCGTGTCACAGACAGCGGTATAGGTTTCACCGACCCCAACTATGATAGCTTTCAAACCGTAGATTCTCCATACAAAGCGACCCATGGTGGCAAGGGTCTCGGACGTTTTCTATGGCTCAAGGCGTTTAACAGAGTCGAAATTACCAGCATCTACAAGATGGTTGACACGCCCCATCTCATGTGTCGGCAGTTCTCGTTTAGCATAGTTGACGACGAACCTCCGTGTGTAGCACAACGCTCTAAAGAAAGCACTCCTCAGACAATCGTGCATCTCGTTGGTTTGGTCCCTCCCTACATTGAAGAGGTGCCGCGTCAACTCGACATTCTCGGTCAGCAGCTCATTGCACATTTCCTCCCCCTTTTTCTTAATCCCACTGGCCCAACTCTTACCCTGAAGGATGCATCTCAGGAGATCGACCTCCGCGCAAGCTTCCGCGACAACTTCCAAGTATTTGCAACAGAAAGACATTTTCAGGTTCGCAGCCACAGTTTTACGCTGAATGGCTTCCGGCTGCGAGGCGCTCTTGCGCGTCAGCACGAAATTATCTATGCGGCAAACTACCGAGAGGTCATTAAAGATAGGCTCGCCAAGCATCTTGCGAACCTTAAGAATAAGCTAATGGATGCTAAGAATGGTGATTTTTATTATTTGGCTTTTATTCAAAGTCAGTTATTTGACGATAAGGTAAATAACGAACGCACCGATTTTGCTATCCCTCGCGAAGATGCAAAGTCCGAGGCCACAGACGCTGCACAAGGCACACCATCGTCAGTTGAGCTTTTTCCAGAAGACATCAGCATTAAAGCGATTAGGAATGCGGCACTCAGAGCAGTACAAGAAGACCTAATGCCATTTCTTGAGGAGATTAACGCCCAGAAGGCAAAAGCGCTTATCACGTTCGTGGAACAAGATCAGCCGCAATATCGCCCCCTATTGAAGCATAAGGCGGAGTTTATCGATCAAATTCCCCCGCAGGCAAGCAAAACGGACATGGACATGGCTCTTCATCGCCAGCTTTATCAACGACAGGTAAAGCTAAAAGCAGAAGGTCAACGTATCTTGGCCGAAGCCGACCATGTTGAGGACGCGCAAGATTACTATGTGCGCCTACAAAGGTTTGTCGAAGACGAGAACGAGATTGGCAAAACCGCATTGGCTCAATACGTCGTGCATAGGCGGGTGATACTGGAACATCTTCAAAAGGCTCTCGGAAAAGATCCCGAGACCGGTAAATACGCGCTAGAAAAGACGATTCACCAGTTAGTATTCCCGATGCGTACCACGTCGGAGGATGTTCCCTTCGAGCAACAAAATCTTTGGATAATCGACGAACGCTTGACATTCCACACGTTTCTGTCATCAGACAAGCCACTGTCGAAATTGCACGTCCTAGATAATGACTCCGACAGTCGGCCAGACCTTCTAATGTTTGATCGACCGTTAGCCTTCAGTGAGAACGGCGTTCCACTTCAGTCACTCGTTGTTGTGGAGTTCAAGAAGCCAGATCGAGACCAATATGGCGACGAGGACCCCGTCAGCCAAGTGTATCGCATGGTGCGGGAAATACGAGAAGGGAGGATGCAGGATAAAGCCGGTCGTTACATTCGTCCTGCTAGCAACAGCATCCCAGCATATTGCTACATCATCTGCGACCTGACGCCGCAGGTGGAAATCCGCATCCAGAATATGGGAGCGAGGAAAACACCTGATAATCTTGGTTATTACGGATTTAATGAATCACTCAATGCATATTACGAGATCATCTCTTACACAAAACTCCTTGATGACGCGAAAAAGCGTAATCGAATCTTGTTTGAGAAGCTAAACCTACCACCACCAGAATAGCCAATGACGTGTCGTGAGATGCGAACTACAATTCCACTAATAGTCACTAGACTTACGGAGCCCCACGATGGAATACAGCCCTGTTCGCGTAAGCGACATCATTCGACAGGTAAATAGCGACATCTACTTGCCAGCGATTCAGAGGGAATTTGTGTGGGGCACAGACAGGATTGAGCGCCTATTTGACTCGATCATGGATGATTTCCCAATAGGATCGTTTCTCTATTGGCGTCTAAAGCAGAAGAACAAGGACGAGTGGCCGGTTTATGAGTTCATACGAGATTTCGACGGCGAGTCACCGCACAATCAGGCTGCAAACATGGCGGGGATTACAAAAGACATTACTCTCGTCTTAGACGGCCAACAACGCATCACTTCACTGCTCATTGGTTTACGAGGCTCTTATCGCTATTTCTACTACCGCTGGAGGAAGCATCAGCTTTACTTGAACCTGCTGAAGGCTCCCGTTCCCAATGACGATAATCCTGAAGAGCTGACTTACAGTTTCGCATTTCGGGAGACTGCCGAACCTAATGGAAACACAGCACAGCTTTGGTACAAGGTGGGGCGTATTCTTGATTTTGAAGATGCGGAGGATGCAAAGGCGGATATGGATTCACAACTTGCCGCATTATCAGATGATCAAAAGGGAAACGCCAAGAAGCTGATTGGCCGTTTGCACAGTCGCATCCACACAAATCTCGTTGGCAATTACTACCAAGAGGACTCTCAGGACTACGACAAAGTGTTGCAAATTTTTGTGCGGGCAAACTCCGCTGGCCAACCTCTGGAGTATTCAGACCTTCTCCTCGCCACTGCAACTGCAAAGTGGGAGACACTTGATGCACGAAGCGAAATCCATGATTTTACCGACTCGCTCAACAAAATCGGTAATGGATACAATTTCGGAAAAGACTTCGTGCTAAAGGCATCCCTGTACCTAAGCGTAAACCTGCCGATTCAATACAAGGTGAAAAATTTCACGAAAGCGAACCTTCGCACTATCGAAGGAAATTGGGAAAATATCAAGGAATCCCTGTCGACGACGGTACGCCTCGTTTCTCGCTTCGGCTTTAATGCCAAAAACGTCGTAGCCCCCCTGGCGTTACTTCCAATAGCCTTCTTTCTCATGAAGCGCGACAACTCGGGATTCGATACATCATCAAAAGCTGAGGATGCCGATGCTCAGATTGCCATCCGCAAATGGTTCGTTTTCGCAACACTAAAAAACGCATTTGGTGGATCGTCGGATACTACGTTGACCAGGTTACGAGAATTGTTAATCCCCTGCGGGCCAACGACTCAATTTCCGTCCGACACCCTCTACAGATCGCTTGGAATCGAACCTAAATTCAATGAATCGGAAATTGATCGCATCCTTGGATATGGTTACCAAGGTAGATACACTAACCTCGTTTTGTCGCTACTATATCCTGACCGTGATTGGAAAAATGCTATGTTCCATGAGGATCACATTTTCCCACAGGCCGAATTTCAGTTGCGGCTTCTAAAAAAACGAGGATACGATGACACCAAGATTCAAGCGTATCTGTCTAATTGTAATGGCCTGCCCAATCTGGAATTACTAACCGACTCAGAAAACCTATCCAAAAATGCCACGGCTTTTGACGATTGGATTCGCACCAGAGATTGCGAATTTCGGAAGCGGCACTTAATCCCCGATCTCGACAACTACGGGTTCGATGTTTTCGAGAAGTTTTCAACCGCACGCAAGGCTTTGATCGTGTCGGTGCTGAAAGCGCTGTAGTTGAGGTAGGCGGTGATCCCGGTCGCCCGGAAGCTGTGGTTGCCGGCCTGGGTCTCGATACCAGCAGCGGCCCGGCGGTGCTGAATCATCGCGTGGGCATCGCTTTGGCTCAGCGCCGTCGCGCTCAGGTGGCCGATGGTGCGAAACAACAACGGCCCTTGCGGTCCTCGCGGTGACCCCAGGATCAGGTCACGGCAGCATTATGCGCTGACCACCTGGGGTAGACCCAACAGTCGTGTCACCAGGGGCCATTTCGGCCAAGACCCCGCCACGGGGATGCTGTTGCGGAACTCGTCGCGATAATTTGGACTATTGCGACTGACTTTCGCGACAAAAAACGCGTCGTAGTCCGGGCTCGCTTCGGCCGTCGCGAAAGTCTTAATTTTCGCGACGCTCCAGCATTTTCAGGGCACTGGGCAAGATGGCCCCTGGTGACACGACTGTTGGGTCTACCCCGAGCCGCGGTGTCGGGTGTGCCGTCGGCAGGCCGCAACAGGTCATCCAACCGGGATCGGGCGAGGAGCGGCAAGCGCGCCAGAATATCGGCGTAAACGCGCTCGTCATGGGCGTACAAGGCGGCGCGCACAATCCGATCCACGCGTTCCGCCGTGGG
>Ga0247842_10006393_pt1 | contig 13346 bp, 10 predicted proteins | sample LaCruzMarch2015__3_FD_192411 | JGI IMG/M metagenome (GOLD analysis project Ga0247842, IMG submission 192411) | Freshwater microbial communities from meromictic Lake La Cruz, Castile-La Mancha, Spain - LaCruzMarch2015_19m | ecosystem: Environmental > Aquatic > Freshwater > Lake | place: Spain...
AAGGATATAACTAAAATAAAATCTTTGTACAAATCAACTAAAAAACCAATTGATATAATGGTACTTGGACCTGGCGAGGGTGCTGAAGTTTTATTTTTAAAAAGTTTTCTAAATAACACACCAACAAACATAGATACTCTTGGACTTTCAAATCATTTATCTGCTTCTTCAAACTCAAAGATAAGAACTGATTTTTCTCCAGATAATTTATCTGAAAGAAATACATTTGATCATTTTAATCACCTTAGTCTTGTTAAAAAATATAGTTATATTTATTCTCATTTAGGTCCAGGATATTACACACCTTATGCAGAAGTTGCGTTATTAAAGATTGCAAGTATGTTAAGACCAGGTGGATTTGCAAGAATACATGTTTTGGATACTAATCCAAATCTTAAAAAGAATATATTTGAATATCTTAATCAAAGAAGTGAAAAAAATAATATCAAGATAAAAACATCTATATTTAATGATTGGATAGTTATTAAAAGATTAAAATAAATTGTTTAACAATACTTATATCCTTTTCCTGGAGCAAGTACAACTGTTTTTATTTTATAATTAGTATCATCGAGCTTATATTTGATTTCTTGTGGATTTATTTTAATATCTTCAAACGTATCATAGTGCATTGGAATTAAAACTTCTGGTCTCATTTTCTTTGCAACCCTAATTGCTGTACCCATATCCATTGTTCTTTTTCCTCCAATTGGAAGAAGTGCAATATTTGGTTTAATTTTTTCCTGATCACGTGTCATGAAAGTATCTCCAGCAAAATAAATTGTTTTATTATTTTTGTTTTTAATTAAAAAACTTAACGGATAAAATGATGTTGGGTGATGTGCTGGATATGCATAAAACGAAATATCATTAACTAATTTAGTTTCGAATTCATCGATAGGAACCTTACATTGATTAGGCGTATCTATTTTATTTAAGATACTATGATGTGCAATAATCTTTGGACTAAATTTTTTAGCAAGATAATTTATACTTTCAAGATCAAATGAATCCATGTGTTCATGACTAATTAAAATAGAATCTAATTTCTTTATATCGCTTGACTTATGAGAACATTGAATTAGTCTTTTATATTGTCCAAGTGATGTATCTCCAAAATATGGGTCAGTTAATATCATTTTATTATCAATCTCCATTAGAAATGAAGAGTGTCCAAGATACTTAATGTTTATTCCCATATTAATATTAGTAAACCATCTTTTATTTAAACACTTGCTGTCAGACAAGTTTTTATATTTAATGATATGTTATTTAAATCTATTTGTATATATAATATAGTATTACTAAGTATTTTCTTTGCTAAAATTGGGGTTAACACATGAAAAATAAATTTATTTCAAGTATAATTTTAGTTTTAATGTTTTTTGTGTTTATTTTACCAAGTATTAATGCAGCAAAACTTGGGAATTACGAAGTATCTATTTATTTAGATTCTCCAAATTCAACACATATTGTTGAAAATTGGTATATTGAGTATAATTATTTAAATCTTAGAGATTTGGATAATTTCAAAACAAGTATCATGGAAGCAAGTCTAGATCCAACAGAACTAGTTGCTATTGATCCAAATTTAAAACCACACATATATATTTCTCAACCACCTGTATTTTCAATTAAATTTGATGATATTAAAAATCTAGTAACACTTGATTACACAATAAATGATTTAGTGTTAATTAATTATTTTGAAAATAAAGATGAAATCTTGTGGCAATTTAATTCAAATTTATTAAGTCAGTTTGTAATAAATGATTTATATTCAATCCCAAAGGAATCAAGTATTACAATTTGGTTTTATGATCCATTAACTATTGATGATCCAGCTCCTGGAATTGTAGAATCAAATAAACTTTATTTATCTGGATTCACTTCAAATCAAATAAAAATACTTGCACTTGAAATGAAACCACCAGAGCCAAGCTTTATTTTTGGTAATATGTTTAAAGACATGGGTCAAAAAGGGCTTTATAATTATTTAATAATTATAATTATATTAATTATAGTTATGTTTATATTTAGAAAGAAATTAAGATCTAAGTTTAAGAGATTCGTAATTTCAAAATCAGTAATTGAACCAAGAAAAGTTAAAAAGGACTTTTTTGAAGATGAAATTATTGAAGAATAAATAAATCAAAATTTATTTAATTTTAATACTTAAATTATGTGATATATAATGGTTGTTACATTTACAAAGATAGATAAGGATGTTTATGAATATCTCTTAAACAAAAAAAATATTGATTTAGATATCTTAATTAATAAACTTAAATTAGATTCTGATTCTATTAGAAGATCAATTGAATTTTTAAAATCTGAAAACATAATTTCTGAAGAAGTAAATAAAACAGATGTTTATGAACTCTCAGATATTGGCGAAAAGGCAATAAATGGTAACCTACTTGAAGATCTTTTTTGTAAATCACTTATTGGTAATGATATTAATGTGTCAGACCTAAAAGATTTAAAAATAAATAACTTATCAAACGAAGATATTTCGCTTGCTTTTGGAATTGCAAAAAGAAATAATCTAATTGTAATTGAAAATGGATTAATTAAACTTGCAATTGGTTATAAAGAAAATATTAATAAAACAATTAATCAATTAAATCAAATTAAATCTAACTTAACCACAAAAATATCAAACGATGAACTAAATGAATTTATAAAACGAAAGTTAATCGTAAAGAAGCAAACTACGAAAAAAAGTTATTCTTTTTTAAAGGAAGTAAGTTTTAAGGTTGATGATGATTATATCTTAGAACTAACATCTACAATCATAAAATCAAAGAACTTTTCAGATATTAAGTTTAAAGAATATGATGTTTCTGTTCTCCCAACTCCAAAGGAAATAGGAAGATATCATCCATTACGTGAAATAATAAATACTATTAAGCAAGTTTATATGGAAATGGGATTTCAAGAAATGAGAGGACCATATGTTGAAACTTCATTTTGGCCAATGGATGCAATGTTTATTTCTCAAGATCATCCAATGAGAGATATTCAGGACACTTTTTATCTACCAATATCCGGGGATTTACCTGATAAAAGATTAGTTAAAAAGATTGCAGAGATGCATAAGAGTGGTGGAAAAACAGGTTCTACTGGTCATAGATATGATTGGAAGGAAGATATTGCTTCTCAATTAGTTTTAAGACCACACACAACAGCTGTAACTTATAGAACATTTTATGCTCTTGAAAATAAAGATGAAGCAAAGTATTTCAGTGTTGGTAAAGTTTTTAGAAATGAAACAACAAACTCATCTCATTTACCTGAGTTCCATCAAGCAGAAGGTTTTGTAATTGGAAAGGATATTGGTCTTGCAGAACTTATGGGATTTATTAAAGAATTCTCAAGTAAACTTGGTTTAAAGAAAATTAAATTTAAACCAACTTATAATCCATATACAGAACCAAGTGTTGAAGCATCTGCATATTATGAAAAAGAAAAAAGATGGATGGAGTTTATTAACGCTGGTGTTTTCAGAAGAGAAGCACTTGAACCATACAAGATAAAGAATAATGTAATTGCATGGGGTCTTGGAATTGAAAGAGTTGCTATGTTATTACATCAAAAGTCCATAAAAGAAATTTATGGGGATGATTGTAATCTTGATTGGCTTAGAACCTATAAGATTGCAGATAAAAAATTATAATTAAATTGATTGATTATGGCAAACCTAGAAATTAGTTTTGAAACTATTAAAAAAGAAATTAAAAGAAGTAATCTAACAATTGATGAGCTATCAGACATCCTTTTTGATTTTGGACTTGAGATAGATTCTTATGATAAGGACACTGATGAAGTAAAAATAGAAATAACTGCAGAAAGAATAGATCTATTGTCAGTTGATGGTTTTCTTCGTTCATTAAAAGCATATCTTGGAATTAAAGAATGTCCAATCTATCATGCAAAGGATTCTGGATTTGTGGTTAATGTTCTTGGAAGTGCAAGAGAGTATGGTAATTATACAATGTGTGCAATTGTTAAAAACTTAACACTTACTGAAGAAAAAATAAAAGAAATAATTAATATTCAAGAAAAATTACATCTAACTTATTGCAGAAAAAGAAAATCAGCAGCAATTGGAGTTTATCCACTTGAAAAAATTAAATTTCCAATAACCTTCCTTGCAGAAGATCCAAAAAAGATTAAGTTTATTCCTCTTGGAGAAACAAAAGAACTTACAGGAGAACAAATATTGCTTGAGCACGAAACAGGAAAGGAATATGCATCTCTTGTTTCTGGAAAAAAAAAATATCTTATTTTCCTTGATTCAAATGATCAAGTATTATCTATGCCACCAATTATCAATTCAGAAAGCACTGGAAGAGTAACTGAGCACACAAAAGAAGTATTCATTGAGTGTACTGGGCAAAACCTTGTTAAGCTTAAGTACATAATTTCAATTCTAACAACAGTGTTTACTGATCTTGGAGGAGAGGTTTATTCACTTACAATTAATTATTCTGATGGAACAAAGATAATTTCTCCAGATTTAACTTATGAAAAAAGAATTATTTCAATAAAAGGTGCAAATAAGATTCTTGGTACAGATGTTACTCCTGAAACATCCTTAAACTTACTTAAGAAGATGTGTTATCAATCTAAAGTAATTGATAAGGATAAAGTTGAAGTATTAATTCCTCCATTTAGGTCTGATGTATTACACGATTATGATATTTATGATGATTTAGCAAGAGCATATGGTTTTTCAAACATAAAGCTAAGAGAACCAAAGATCTTTACAGTTGGTGGTCTTGATGAAACCACAGAAAAGCAAGATAATGTAATTAAGTTAATGACTGGTATGGGTTTTTGTGAGGTTATGCCTCTTTCATTATCATCAAAGAAGCAATCCTTTGAGAACTTCAATCTTTCAGGTAATAATTATATTGATCTTGGATTCTCAGCAGATTCAAGTTTAAATATTGTTTCAAATTGGTTAATTCCTAAATTATTTGTTGTTCTTTCAAATAATCAGCATAGAAGTTATCCACAAAGAATATTTTCTTGTGATGAGGTTGTTTTTTTTGATAGAACACTAGAAACAAGATCAAAGAATGTTCTTCACACAGCATGTCTTATAGCAAACACAACTGTCACATTTACAGAAGTTTCAAGCATACTTCTTGCACTTTGCAATTCCCTTGGGTACGAATTAAAGCTTGAGAAAGATAATTTCCCATATTACATTAAAGGAAGAAGTGCAAAAATAATTATTGATGGAAAGAACGTAGGAACAATTGGAGAATTTTCTCCAGAAGTTTTAATAAAGAACAATTATCAAACCCCAGTTTGTGGTTTTGAGATAGAAATATAATTATTTATCCGAATTTAAGCAATTAAAACTATTTATAAATTTTAATATCTATAAGTTATATGTGATATTTATATGAATAAAAAGATTAGAATAATTACCGCAGCATTACCATTTGTAAATAATGTTCCACACCTAGGACATTTACTAGGTAGTCACCTTCCAGCAGATATTTTTGCAAGATATTCACGACTTGTGGGTTATGAAACATATTTCATTGGAGGAACTGATGAAAATGGAGCAGCAACAGAGTTTGCTGCATTTAAAGAAGGATTAACCCCACAACAAATATGTGATAAATACTTTGAAATTCACAAGAATCTTTATTCAAAATTTAATATTAGTTATGATAATTTTTCAAGAACCTCAAAAGCTATCCATCACGAGCTAGTTCAAGAACTTTTTTTAAATTTGCATAAGAACGGATTTATTACTGAAAAAACTATTAAGCAAGCATATTGTAATGATTGTAAGAAAGGACTTGCTGATAGATTCATTAAAGGAACTTGCCCACACTGTGGATATGAAAAAGCAGATGGAGATCAATGTGAATCTTGTGGAACAGTTCTTAATCCAATTGAACTTTTAAAGCCTAGCTGTGCAATTTGCTTAAAAAATAACATTGCTTTTATTGATACTAAGCATCTTTTCTTAAAAATAGATTCAGCAATTCCAGAAATTGATAACTGGATAAACAGTAATGTTTATTTAAGACCATGGGTAAAATCACTTGCGAATAGCTGGATAAAGAAAGGAATTGAAGAAAGGTGCATAACCAGAGATCTTTCTTGGGGTGTCAAGATACCAATAGATGGTTATGAAAATAAAGTATTTTATGTTTGGTTTGATAATACAATTGGTTATGTTTCATCAACAGCTGACTTGCTTGGCAAAGAAAAAGCATTATCATTATGGGAGAATAAAGATGTTGAAAACCATTACTTTGTAGGTAAGGATAATATTTCTTTTCATACAATCTTTTGGCCTGGAGCAATAATTGGAGATAAAAGATTTAATCTTCCAACAAATGTTTCTGGATATCAATTCCTAAACTTTGAAGGAGTGAAGTTTTCTAAAAGCAAGGGGGTTGGTATATTCCTTGATAAAGCAATAGATTCTAATATTTATATTGATTATTGGAGATTTTATTTAACATATATTTTAACAGAAACAAGAGATACTGATTTCTTAATTGATGATTTTAAAGAAAGAATAAACAAAGAATTGATTGGAAATCTTGGAAACTACGTAAATAGAGTTTTAAATTATATTTATACTAAATGTGACTCAAAGATTCCAGAAATAAAGCAAAGAGATGAGAAGCTAGAGTCAGAAATAAAAGTATTTGTTAAACAAATTTGCGAAAGTTATGATAAAATAGAAATTAGGCAAGCGTTATACGATATATTAAAATTATCTGATCTTGGAAATCGTTATTTAAATGAAAAAGAACCTTGGAAATCAGGAGATTTAACATCACTTGCATATAGTACAGAAATAATAAGGTTACTTGCAATTTTGATATCTCCAATTATTCCTGAATCCACAAATAAAATATTTGGTTATTTAAACACAAATAATAAATCATTTGATTTAAAACTAAAATCAAGAAAGATTAATAAGCCAGAAATATTATTCAAGAGATTAGAAGATGAAGATGTTGAAATGTTTAAAATAAAAAAATAATTTTTATAATCTTCTAAGATAATGAAAGCCTGATGATTTTGGGCCCGATTTTTTATATCCTGTTTTCTTGTAAGCTGCTTTATGCATTCCTGTTCCGTGAGATGTGATTTCATTAATTTTTTCATTTAGCATTTTCTCTTTTTCTTCAGCAGTATTAAAATCATACCCTATATTCTTTCTGATGAGCCCATACATTACTGCACTAGGGTTTGGATTTTTATATCCATGATGAAATTTAGGATCAAGTGCTATCGTTTGTTCTTTGCCAGGAAATGCATCTTGAATGCATTTAATTGCTATATTTAAAAAAGGCTCATTTTGTTTTTTAGAAAAATAATCCATGCTATCTTTTCTATTTCCTTGCATATTTCCAATAATTATTGATGGTTCTTTATTCTTATTAAAATATAAATTAAAATTAAGTGTTGCAACCTCATTATTTATTTTCATTTTTTTATCATTAATATCAAATATTTTTAAATTTAAGTTAAATGGGCTATCACCCATAAGATATAAGTAAGCTTTAAGCTTCCTTTGTTTAAATGTTTTGTCAAGTTTTTCAAATGAATCAATAAATTTTTCCATAATTATTAATTTCACTTTCTTGCTGTTGTTTAAAGAGTATTTAAGTTTTTTATATTTATATATTTGGTTACCAGCGTGTGTTCTACTTAATTCACTCCAAAGAAAGCTTAAATTATCCATTACATTTGAAGATGGTAGTAAAATTTTGTGGTATCTTTGTAAAAGCTCAATTTCTTTAATTGGTACTGGTTTATTTTGCTGCCCAATAAAAGAGCTTACACTTAATGGACTTACATTTAATTTCAAAAGGATTTGTTTTGCATTTTCATAAGAAATAGTATTTGCAACCATAATTCCTCAGAAATTTAAAATTATGATAAACGAGAAAAAAGAAGATCTAGTTCTTCTTTCTTATAATTCTAACTTGATCTCCAGCTTTAATGTATTCAACTTCATCTCCAGAGTTAAGGTTATTAAATTCTCTTTTTTCAACCTCGTATGTCTGGTAATCAGCTATATCCATCATCTGGTACTTTTCTCCAAGATCAGCTATTATTTGACCATTTCCCTTATCAAGGATTGGAACTTCTGTGTCTGTTTGTGTTCCTTTTAAGAAGTTCATTTTCTTATCATTAAAAACACCAGTTGCAACCATTCTTGCTTTTGCTGCACCGTGCTTACCTGGTTTTGATTTATCAATAGAATCTATCTTACAAACAACACCTTCAATTAATATGTATTGTCCTTCTTTGATCTTACCAACTTGTTCGAATCTTATCTGTACTTCTGCCATGTTTACTCACCATTATTTAAATTTTTAATATAAATTAGTACTACTAACCTATATATTAAGGGTAAGTAGTAATTAAAAAGCTTTTCTTGCTTGATTCTTTATAGAATGTTAGGGTTTAACCCATAAATTTAATTTATAAACCTTATGGTAATATATATTATAGTTAATTTTAAGATAATTCATGGTGAATTTATATGGTTATGAAGAAAAAGAACTTAGTTGATGATGAAAAAGATATTGCTCGTATATCTCCAAAGAAATTAGTACATAGATTTTATAATAAAGTTAATGTTAGGACAGCTGCGTTTATTATCTTAATCTCAGTTTTACTTGAAACATTAATCATGGCAATTGTTGGAGTTAAGAAAATTGGAATATACTTTCTAATAACAATAGCAAATGCATTCATTGTTTGGTGGTTATTCATTGGAATTGTTTTATTTTTAGTAATGTATTTTATTAGAGGAAGCTATAAGGTTAAGCCAAATGATTTTAATCGCGTTCTTTCTGGTCTTGCTTCATTTAAGATTATAAATATTATAGCGACTTTAGTTGCAACAATAATTACTTTAATTTTCATACCAAACTTAATTCCTTACATTAAATTAGTATTTGCAAACCCAGCACTAGCATATAGTGCAACTGCTCTTCCTGTAATTGGACTTTGGGGTATGATTGGAGTTGTCTTATTGATTATCCTTGCAATTTGGGTTTTAGTTTATTACATAGCTATGTTCTATAACTTAATGGGAGAGATGTTTGAAACACAAAGCACAGGATTTAAGATATTAATGCTTATAATCTTTATAGTAGTTGCATTCCTTCTACTATTGCTTTTTTAATTTTTCACTTCTTTTTTAAAATCTTACTCTTCTATATATATCTATGACCATTTATAATGTTTCATCTAAGATAGGTGTTCTAATTGATGCTTATTATAAGAATGGAATAAAACTAGTTGTAAGAGATATTGAAACAAATGAAAAGAACGATTATTCATTTGATTTTTTACCTTATTTTTATTTAAAATCAAGTAAAGAACTTGAGCTTTCTGAAATTGATTACTTGCAACAAAATCTAAAAGGAATTAGTGAAATAATTAAAACTGAAAAAGAAAACTCACAAAACATCTACAAGCTCTTGTTTATAGATATTGAATCTCTTCTTTCTTCAAGAGAACACTTACAAAAGAATGATATTAATCTTTCTTTCTCATTTACACTTTATGAATATGATATTCCCTTTATCCATAGATTCTTTGTGGATAATAATTTATCAACTTTTAAAAAAATTAAATATAATTTTGATGAAGACAATAATAAAATAGTTTCTTTTGAAGTTCTTGAAGATTATCTTCCTGAAAATCTTTCATACATTACAATTGATCTTGAGGTTCTTCCTCCACAAAATGGAACCTTTCCAGTTCCTGAAAATGATTCGATCATCTCAATCTCAGTTATTGGAAACAAGATTGGAAAGAATATCTTTTTTCTAGGGAGCGGAGATATAAAAGATAAATTAGAAATAGATGGAATAGATATAAATTATTTTACAAACGAAATCAAAATGCTTGATGCACTTATTTCTTTTCTTAAGAAAAAAGATCCAGATATTTTATGGACATATAATGGGGATGGATTTGATCTTGATTACCTTGTTAAAAGATATAAACACATAAAATCAGAAGAATTTAAGTTTGGAAAAAGAGATATTGTTTTTCACAAGTCAAGAAGCAAGGTAACATCCATATCAGGAACAGTTCACCTTGATGTTTATGTTTTAATAAAATTATTAAACTATTTACAAGTTTTTAATTATTCTAAATTTGATTTAAATACAATCTATACACAGATAACTGGAAAACCAAAGCTTAAGCTTCCTCCAAAGGAAATGATTTCAGCTTATGAATCTTTCGATTATAAAAAAATAATCACCTATAACCAAGATGATACGATTGCAACAGAAGAGCTAGGGTTATCTTATTATGCACTTGTGTATGAAGTTTCAAAATTAATTTATGTTCCTGTGTTTGATGTTTTGAGATCATCAGCAGGTGCTCTTGTTGAAAAATGGTTTATTAGTTATTACACGCAAAAGAATCTATTAATTCCAAATAAACCAAATGAAGATGAAATTTCAGAAAGAATGAGGCACACTTTTGAAGGTGCATTTGTTCAACCTCCATTATCTGGCCTTCATAGAAATATTGCAGTTGTAGATTTTAGAAGTTATCATATTTCTTTAATTATTACATACAATATAAGTCCAGAAACAATTGATCTTTCATTTTCTGATAAGCAAGAGAAAACAGAAATTCTTGGACATTACATATCTCCATCCCCCCCCGGCTTTGTCCCTACTCTTTTATCAAGTCTTTTAACTTTAAGAATCGGTGTTAAGGATAGAATGAAGAAACTCACAAAAGGAACAGGCGACTACAAGAGATTATATGCTCAACAATATGCGCTTAAGATTCTTTTAGCTTCAACCTATGGATACATGGGTTTTTCAGGAGCAAGATGGTATTGTAAGAATTGTTTAACAATCATGTATCACCTTGTAAGAACAAAGATACAAGAAACAATAAAGGTATTTGAAGATAAAGGTTATGTTGTTGTATATGGGGACACAGATTCATGTTTTATTCAATACACAAACGAAGAAAAACTAAAGGAAGATTTAGTTGAAATTAATGATCTTCTTCCAAAATCAATGGCCTTAGAGCTTGAAGATTTATTTAAAACAGGAATATTTGTGCTTGCAAGATCAGAAAAGAAAGCAGCAAAGAAAAAGTACGCTCTTCTTGATTTTAAAGGTAACCTAAAGATAAAGGGTTTTGAATTTGTTAGAAGAGATTGGTGTCTCTTGGTTAGAGAAACACAAAAAGCAGTTCTTTCAATGGTTCTTGAAGATGAAAACCCAAAGAAAGCAATCTCATTTGTTAAAGAAGTTCTTCTTGAATTACAGGAAAGAAAGATTCCAAACAAAAAATTAATTATTCAATCTTTTGTTCATAAAAAGCTTGGAAGTTATAAGACTCTTAATCCAGCAATGTCTGCTCTTCTTGATGCAAAAAAGGTTGGCAGGCAAATAACAGCAGGAGAAGTTATTGAGTTCATAATCACAAACAAGCAAGGTAAAACCATTTCAGAAAAATCAAGATTTGCAGAATTTGTGTCTGAAGGAGACTATGATATTGATTATTATATAAACAATCAATTAATTCCTGCAATATATCCAATTTTAGAAGTGTTTGGAGTTACAAGTGATGAGCTTTTAACAGGAAAGAAACAAAAAGGGCTTGGAGATTTCATCTAATTGATTTATTGATTTCCAATTGTGTGCCTATTTATCCATAAGTAAAGAGACTCAGCAGAGAATACTCCTTCTTCTGTAATGAACTTATCAATTAATTCATGTGGAACAATATCGAATGCTGGATTTCTAATATTTAGGTTCTTTGGTCTTCCATCCATTGCATTCCAAACCTCACTTGCTTCTCTTTCTTCAACCTTTTCAGTTAACATTAAAAGAGAATTAATTTCACAACAATGAGTTGTTGTTAAAACAATGTGTGGTGTAGAATATTTTGGGCACACAGAAGAAATTAAGTTTGTTCCAACCTTATTCATTATACTCCCATCAGGAAATACAACATCTGCTCCTGAAAAAAAATAATCCATTTCCTTAAGATAATGTGTAACGCTTGAGTCTACAATTAATGTAGTTTTAATTCCATAATCAGAAAGATTCTTAGCAGTTATTCTACCTTGGTACCTTGGTCTTGTTTCTGTACAATAAACTTCAAACTTAAGCCCTCTATCATGTGCCATCTTAAACATATATTCAACCATGGTTGAATGACAATGGGTTAAATATTTACCACCATTAACAATCATATTAGATGCAATTTCACAAACTCTTTTATTCCCAAGTTTAGTTTTTTCTTCATATAAGTTAATTTCTTCTATAAGTTTTAAATGAGTTTCATCAAACTTATGTGTATTTGACTCCATTAAAATAAAGTTTAATGAGTTTCTAAGTTTTGGTTCATTTGGTCTTTGTAAAACCAAGTGATTTATGTTTTCAGTTAGTTCTTTAATGAACTCATCTCCAATAAGTTCGTTTTTAATAATATACTCTTTAATCACATCAATTGCTGCAATTTCTATATTACTTGCGCCTTGGATCTTGATTTCCTTAATATCCTTTGCAATTCTTAAAACATCTATATTTATCATATATTTTCCCTCTCTTCCTTAAAGAAGAGGTGAGATATTATATTTATAAAGGTTTCTTTACATATATTATATATACTTTTTTTATCTAAGAGTTAAATTTTATTTAGTTATCGGTAATGGTGAATTTGGAGTGTGAGATAATTTGATTAATACAAACATGAGCAAGAAACAACAAACTGTTGAACAACCATCTCAAGTAATGAGTGCAGAAGATAAGGAACTTGAAGAATTCCTAAATGCATCTTTACCAAAGATATATGTTTTTGGTGTTGGTGGAAGTGGAAACAATACACTTATGAGAATGAACACAATTGGAGTTGAAGGCGCAACAACAATTGCATTAAACACAGATGCACAAGCTTTAATTAAAGCAATTGCTGATAAAAAAATATTAATTGGTAAAAAAACAACTAAGGGTCTTGGAGCAGGATCTAATCCAGATGTTGGAGAAGCAGCTGCACAAGAATCAAAAGATGAACTTAAAAAAATAATCTCTGGTGCAGACATGGTGTTTGTAACCTGTGGACTTGGTGGTGGAACAGGAACAGGTGCTGCTCCAGTAATTGCTGGTCTTGCAAAAGAAATAGGTGCATTAACAATTGGTGTTGCAACCTTACCATTTGCTGTTGAAGGTAAAAGAAGAATTGAAAATGCATTATCTGGTCTTGAAAAACTAAGAAAAGAAGTAGATACATTAATATTAATTCCAAATGATAAAATTTTAGAAATAGCACCAGATTTACCATTACAAATTGCT
>Ga0247842_10006395_pt1 | contig 13342 bp, 11 predicted proteins | sample LaCruzMarch2015__3_FD_192411 | JGI IMG/M metagenome (GOLD analysis project Ga0247842, IMG submission 192411) | Freshwater microbial communities from meromictic Lake La Cruz, Castile-La Mancha, Spain - LaCruzMarch2015_19m | ecosystem: Environmental > Aquatic > Freshwater > Lake | place: Spain...
GCCTCTTGCTTATCCTTATCTTTGCCAAAAATACTCTCTATATATCTTTGTGTCAAAATCAAATTTTGCTTTAAATAATCTGGAACATTATATTTTTCCGCAAGATCTAAAGCCGGCTTAAGATATTTAATTATACTACCATAAGATATTGTAAAAATGATATTTCCCTTATTACATTCAGTACATTTCCCGGTAAGTGGTGGCCTCCTATATTTATAATTACAATTTGTGCATCTAAACACTTGTTGAGAAAACTTTCTTAAATTGCCCCTTAAATCTCTTATAAAATGTCTATCAATTATTAAACGAGCCACATCAGAAGTATCTACTGCTCTCAATTTTTCAACAATATCCATCTGAGCACTTACTTTCTCAGCCATATTTGGAATTGTTTTATATGAAGAATTTGTTATTCCATGATTAAAATCATAGGTATCATGCGTAAATCCTGTATTTTTAAAGGGATCAATTCCTTTAGCTAAACGAGATTTTACATTTTCAATCTTTACTTCAGAAGAATGATGTCCGCCCTGTTCTGAAAGTTCATAAAGTTCTAGGGGGTATTCAAAAACAGTTTCAAAATCTAAAATTTGATCGTCAACTTCTCCAGCCCTGATTCTTGCATTAAGTACGAGTGGTGCGTCTTGTGTTCCTCCCCGATGAGATGGAAGAAATTGTCTTGAAAAATTAAGCAAGGTATCAAGCAAGAGCATTACTGCAAGTTCATCGCCATCACAATCTCTACGACATGCAGCATGAACATAGGGGGAAGCATAAATTGTCTGCGTTTTTGAAAATCCGATTATCCTTCCTGCAACACATGCACAATTATGAGGAGAAATTAATGCAACCAAATGCCCGACAAGATCCTCTTTTTTCTTAACATTATAAAATGGTTTCTGTTTATAAAAACGGATAAGAAGTTCATCTATAAAATTAGCAATTTTTATAAATACGTCATCTCCTCTTTCATCCAATGTATCGGGACAAGAAGAAATTAAAATATCGTGTGGTTTTAACTCTAAAATTTGATCGTTATTTTCAAGTTTTTTTTCATAAACATCTTTTTCATATCCTAGCTCTATTAATTTTTCAACACTTGTTTGAATTTCTCTCGGTTTAAAGTGAGTAATTGGTGCTTCTGTTGCATCATATCTTATTGTCCCATCTTTATTCACACACAAATTATGCTTTGCTCTTAAAATTCCTTTTGCTAAATTTTCGGCGATATGATTTTCATTGGTTGTTCCTTTTACTCCTTTAATTAATGGGGGAAGTTCTTGTTTTTCCAATCCCACCATCTTTAAAGAAGTTTTAATCATTTCCCTCATATCCACTTTTTTCGAACAATATCTCTGACCAATTTTATGCTCTGGACAAATCTTCGCTTCAAACTTCTGATGACAAATTTTACAATAATGCATTGTCTTAGTTATTTCGCCACAACATTCACATTTATAATAAATTGTTTCCCTTAAACATTTGGGACAAAAATATATGGGGAATTCTGCATGAACATATCCCCCTTCTTCGGTAGCATTAACACTTCTAAATTTTCCGCCCTCTTCTCCAACCGGAAAAAGGGCGCTTGGACTTCCAATAAGTTTTCTCAGTTTTGCCTTTTCTGGCCTACCCATTCTAGTCCCAATAAAACTTCCCGCCTTATCTTTTATAACATATTTCGAAAATTGATTTAAAATTTCCAGAAGAGATTTATCTTTAGTTTCTTCTAAATCAATCGCTTTAATTTTTGCAGCGATTTCTTTATCAATTTTATAACTTTCTTTTAAGTTATTAATAAAATCAAATTCAAAACCGAGATTAATCAATAATGAAAAAGCATTTTTTCTTTCAATTACAATGTTTTCAATTGTTACTTCATGTTCTACTCCTAATAATTCAAGTGCCCTTTTTGCTTTTTGAAATTTTTTTAAATCAATTTCGGTATAGGGTAAAAAAATTTTTCCTTCAGAAATTGTAGCGTGTATTAAATAATTAAGCAATTCAAAAAGTTCCTCCGTGGTTATTTGCGTCCAAAAAAAGATATATTCTGGGTGAAGTGAAACCCCAAAATCTTCACTGAATTTTATTGCCTCATTTAAAGAAATCTTTCTAGAGTCTATCAAATCTAAAGAAAAATTCAAATTTCTCTCTAAAACTTTTTTTCGAAGTTCAAGCATCCACCATTCTTCAACATAACCTGGCTTTATGAGATTATAATTTCTATTAAGAACATCCCCAAAAGAAAAAAGAATATCTCCAAAATAAATAATTTCTTTTACTTGAGTATAAATCTTTCTTGCTTCTTCAAGAGAGTTTATTTTCCTTACACTCCCAGTTATCAGCTTAACAATTGGTCCATCAAGAGTATCGCATGAGGTAATTATACACCCTTTTGTTGGTTTCTCTATTTTTAATTGCGTCCCAGTAGATAAAAATCCGTTTGATATCCCCATTGTAGCTGGATGAATTGCTGCTGCTGAAAAACCGGTTGTTCTAGATCTCCCATATCTAAAACGAAATCCACCTGACCTGGAGGGATGTCCAAAAACTGGTCTTCCTGCAACCAAATCTTTAATATATGTCGGACTTGCATCTACTGTCCCCTTCTCTCTTTTTTTATGCAAGAGAACATACTCATCAAGAAAACCCCAATCAGAAATTTTAAATCCCTTTGATTGTAACCCCTTTAATAATCTCTGAGCTTTTTGAGCTTTTTGGGCGAGCCCCTCTGCAAAAATAAGACACATTCCTCCACGAATCATATTTGTATCTACCCTCACAAGATCCTTATAATTTGAAACTTCTTTATCTTCGCTTGCGTCTCCTGCAATTTGAATTGGGATATTTCTTGCAAGAAACAATAATTCCTCTTCTGTTGGGAGATATTGAAGATTAGTAATTCTATCATGATAATCAAAAATTTCGGTTGTAAATCTCTTTATTTCCTTTTCATCAGGATCAAATTTTGCATAACCAAAGGTCTCTCTCAAATAGTCTATAAGAATTAGGGCCATACACGCCGCAGTTGTACCTGCACTCCTTATTGGCCCAGAAAAATATGGGACAAAATAATCCCTTTCTTCCTTGGTTTTATTTAATTTTAATTCTGTAAACCCTTCTATGGGAGAAGAGACTACGCCTAAAGTAGCATATGCAAAACCGACCCTTATTCCTGCTTCTATCGCTTGAAGTAAATTCTCAAATTTACAAAATTTTTCTTTGGCAATTTCTTCTGCTATTTTAAATGCCACAGCATAATCTAATTGACCATATTCTTTTTCTAATGCCAATATTCTCTTAATTATTCTCTCATCGTTAATTTGGGGATAAATTACGCTGATAAGTCCAACAACCTTTTCTGCAAGTGTTCTTGCAAGGGGAATTTCAACTTTATCTAACGGATCAAGCCCTTTTTTTCTTGCTTCCTCAGCGAAACTATAGCATACTCTTACCTTATCTTCTAATTCTTGAAAATATTTTTGGGTCATATTACTTCGGGAGGTTTATTTAAGCAGATAATATTTTCAGAAAAATCTAAAATTTTCATTTCTCTGGTTTTTAGATTAAGCATTGGAACCTTACAGGGATCTGGAATATTTCCAACTTTCTCTTCAAATGGAGTAATAGATTGCCAACATGAACCACAAATTATGAGGATATTATTATATATATCAACATCTGTTCTGTGCATATCTCCCGTAGCAATAATATCTGGAATTGTTTTAATTATAAGTGCGTCCCCTTTTTCAGAAGGGATATAAACATTGGCGGAATGTATTGGCGAAAGATGCCTGTGTTTTAGGATGTGTTTAATTATCTTAGATGGATTATGATTTGCTTTTTCTAATCTTAGACTCTCTAGTTCGTCAATCCAACCATGCATACTTGCCCCATGATACATTAAAACATTAACCCCTTCTTTATTTTTAACACAACCAATTTCTATGCTTGCCGGATTACTTACCAAATAAAGATTATCAATTTTTGTAATTTCCCCCCCAAATTCCTCGTCTATTGGTGGTTGTGGTTCAGGTAAACGAACCGCATCATGCTGACCGGCACATAAAAATATTTTTATGTGTTTAGGAATTTTTTTAAGATATTCTGCTAATTTTAAATACTGATTTTTTACATTTTTTATAGAAAGCATTTCTTCTTGTCCCGGATAAACCCCAACACCATCAACATTATCTCCCGTAATAAACAGATATTTTATTTTCTCTAGTTTTTTTCTCTGTTCATCGGAACAATCCCCATTAAGCCAATCAATAAATCTCATAAAATTTTTTTCAAGAAATCTAGTTGAACCCAAATGGATATCCGAAATAAAAAGAGCGTAGGACTCTTCTTCTAATTTTTTCTTTTCATTTATATGCGCTTCTGGAAAAACAATTTCATTTACAAACGCCATTTCCTTCCCCCCGGAACATCTCAGCCCGATAATGTCGTCCAGAACTATCTCTTTTGCTTTTTCGAAAAGCTCTGCTTTATCTTTATTTATCAGGGCTGTTGTTTTTCCAGTAAAATCCTCAATATCGAGAAAAATATTTTTGTTTTTAGTCACTCTTTTTTTAGAAACCATCGCGATAACAGAAAAATCCCGGTTATTTCCAATTTTATCGATAGAAATAAGATTATTAAGTTCTTTTCTCTCTTTTAAAATGTCTTTGAAAAAAACATATCTATTTCTAAAATGAGCTACAAAATCTTTAACTTCTATTTTTTTACAAGAAATAATATTCGAAGAGAGAATTTTAAAATCGGGATAAGTATTTTTTGGTTTATCTGCTTCTTTTTTAGTTTCTTCTAAACCTAATTTTTTTATTGTTAATTCGTTAATAAAAAAAGTATTAAATATTTCCTTTTTTTCAGGATAAGTAGTATGAACAAAATTTTTTATCTGATTAAAATTTTTCAGGATTATATTTTTTGTAATCATTCTATTTCCAGAAATTAAAAAAATATTATTTAGTATCTTTTCTGAAATATCATTATCATTAATACTAACGAATAAATTAATTATTTCCGGATTTAATAAAAATCCTTTTTTTGCAAAATATTTTAGTTTTTCTTCGTTCATGATTTAGTCCCCCAATCTTTTTTGTGTTGTGAATTGATTGGGCAACAAATGATTTATAGTCCAAGTGAATTTCTTAGTATCGCCTTGGCTTTTTCAAGCATGTTTTTGGATATAAGTAATTTTATTTCTTTTGTTCGACCATATCTACCTTGACTTATGACTATAGCACTAATAAGTCCTAACATATCAAATTCTCCAATAATGTCTCCAACTCTCCTTTGAGTAAGTATTTCTATATTCAGTTTTTGGCAAATTTTTTGATAAATATTATAAACGTCTCCAGTAAAAATTTTCTGATTCCCTTCCTTAAACAAACTTTTTTGCTCTTTTAGTTTTTCCCTATCTTCTTCAAGATTAATTATAGACTGTAAAACAATTTGAAATTGTTTAGGTACTGTTTCAATTGTATCAAGAGTTTTATCCCTTTCTATTTTTTCATTTGATTCGTCTATATGTTTTATTAAAATTTTACTGTCTCCATTCCTTTCTGCTATTTCTCCTGCAACTCTCAATAGATCGAGTGCTCTTCTAGCATCCCCATGTTCTCTTGCTGCAAAAGCAGAACATTTTGAAATTGCCGCACTATCAACCACATTATCTTTGAATGCTTCTTTTGCTCTTTTATTTAAAATTCCTTGAATTTGTATGGCATTATATGGTGGAAAAACCAATTCTTCTTCGGAAAGAGAACTTCTTACTCTTGGATCAAGTGATTCAAGAAAACGAAGATCATTACTTATTCCAACAAGAATTATCTGCATTTTTGTCAATTCCGAATTAAGTCGAGTGAGATTATATAAAAAATTATCTGATATTTTCTTAACTAAGTGATCTATTTCGTCTAAAATTATTATAAAAAGTTTCTCGTCTAATTTTTGAAGTGTGTTTAAAAATATACTATACACCTGGTCTGTTGGAAGTCCGGTTGCTGGAACCTCGCCACCCAATTTTTTTACAAGTTCCGCAATAATCCTATACTCTGTATCTGCAACTTTTTTAAGTTTGCAGTTAATATACTCTATTCTTAAGGGATTTTCGGAACCTTTCGCTCTTTTTAATAACTCTTCCCTTACATACTGAACTGTAAGAGTTTTACCTGTTCCGGTTTTTCCATAAATAAATAAATTACTAGTTTTTTGCCCTATTAATGCTGGTGCTAAAATAGATGCCACTTGTTCTATTTGTTTATCTCTATAGGGAATCTCTCCAGGAGAATAATTTGATTGTAAAACAGATTTATTTTTAAAAAGAGTTCTAGAACTTACAGAATCAAAAATTTTATCTATATTCTCCATTTTTATTTAAATTGGGTTTATGATTTATAAATTTAGTTGTTTATCAAAATATATGTTTTTATGCTGCCTTTTTTTCCTTTGGAAAAAATAATCATATTTTTTTATTTATTATCGAAAAAAGATGTTTTTTATGTTTTTTATACTAATGTATTCATTAAATAGAAAGAACACCTTTATTTCGTTTGGAAAATGATTCCTTATCCTTAATGTTAACACCCCACCCCCTCATACCCTTAGGAAACTTAATTTAAATAAAATACCCTAAGTATTTTAACTTTCGAAAATAAAAACTATATACTTTATAATATATAATATAATATATATAATATATAATATATATATTTATAAATAAAAATTATTAAAATAAAAATTTATATTTTCTTTATAAACCTTTCCAAACGAACTCAGGGGGTGGGAAGATAAGATATAAATTACTCTATTTTTAAAAAATATCTATCCCCCCATAGACTTAAATCGTAATATAAACAAGGCAGATTTGGATTAAATTTTTAGGTTTTAGATTATTTAAACCAAAAAGACCCAGGGAAATTTTTAAGGCCACGAAAACTATAGATTTTCGGGAAAAACACAAACAAACCACCCATATTAATCACAACAACATAAAATTTTCTTGATTTTTGTTTAATAAAAACCCCTTAAGAATTTCAGTAACTCTAAAAACAACCTTAAAATCCAATATAGAAATCTTTATAAATAACCCATTTATACAATATAATATGACTACAGAAAAAAGAACGTTAAAAGAACTTGCCGGAAGGATGGTTGTTACAAAAGAAGGTAAACGGCTTGGTCTTGTTCTCGATGTAACCTTTGAAGGAAGAACTGGGGAATTAATTCATATTGTTATTAAAGATCCAACACCTTACGCAAGAAGTTTAAGTTTGGAGAAAACACAAAAAAATGAAACATTAATCCCGTATAACTCTATTGTTGCAATAGGCGATTTTGTTGTTGTTTCTGAAGAAGATTTAATATAACCCCAAAATTTTTTAAATTTAAACTATAATAATCTTTAAAAACTATCTTTATTATAAAAAAATATGAAAGTAATCGGTTTTTCAATTAAGAAAATATTAGCAGAAGTAAAAGAAAGTCAAAAATCTAATCTAGAGATAACTTCAAATTTAAATTTAGAAGACGTTAAAGAAACAAAAATAGAACCAACAAAACAAAAATCCATTATAATTAATTTTAATTTTTATGTAGATTATAAACCAAACATTGCAAAAATAGAATTTAAAGGGCATTTAATTCTTCTGGACGACGAAAATAAAACCGAAGAAATAATGAAAATTTGGAAAGAAAAAAAATTACCTGAAGAGATAAAACTCCCTATTTTGAATTATATTCTTGAAAAATGTAATCTTAAATCTCTGGAATTGGAAGAAGAATTAGGCTTACCCTTACATATCCCTCTCCCGAAATTAGGATCACGAAAAACACAAGATAATTCTGAAAAAATAGATTCAAAAAGTAAAAAACCGGTAAATTATACCGGATAACAATAAAATTTTAAGGGGTGTTCTACTCGCAAGTAGCTCTTTGTAATGAAGAGAAGGTAGTCAAAACTTACTCGCTCGCCTCAGACGATTTCTGAATAAATTAACTAAATAAAAACTAAAAAATAATCATGTCAATAGACCTACGAACACAAAAATTAGCAAAATTTGTTGTAAACTATTGCGTATCAGTAAAACCAAATGAAAATGTAGTCATAAGTGGAAGTACAGAAGCAGAATCCTTTATTTTAGCGATATATAAGGAGGTTGTTTTAAACGGCGGCCACCCAATTTTAAAAATTGGGGTTCCTGAAGCAACATCCTTTTTTTATAAACACGCAAAAAAACATCAAATAACAAAATTTCCAGATTATTTTGATTATATGGTAAAAAATAGTCAAAAATATATTGGGATAGATACAGAAAAAAACACAAGAGAACTTTCAAACTGCGACCCCAAAAAAATTAGCGATAGGGGTAGAATAACACACCCAATAAGTGAGTACATCTGTAATTCAAGGCCAAAAATGATAAGATGCACGGTCGGCTTTCCTTGTCTCGCTCTAGCACAAGAAGCAGAAATGTCTCTTGCAGAATATGAAACTTTTGTTTATTCTGCTTGTCTTCAAGACTGGAAAAAAATAGGCAAGTTTATGGAAAGAATAAAATCAAATTTCAAGGAAAGAAGCAGCGTTCATTTAATTGGAGAAGGAATTGACTTAAAATTTAAGGTTCATGGAAAACTTGCAAAATCAGATATAGATGGAGAAAATTTGCCCATGGGCGAGGTATTTATGGCACCACTTAGAGAAAGTATGAACGGTTGGATAAAATTTGATTATCCAGCAATTAAATCGGGCAAGGAAGTTGCAGATATTTTTCTTAAATTTGAAAATGGCCAAGTTATTGAAGCAAAAGCCAGTAAAAATGAAAATTTTTTAAAAGAAATGTTAGCAACAGATACGAACGCAAGTTTTGTTGGAGAGTTTGGAATAGGTATGAACCCCAAAATAACAAAATTTACCAAAAATTTACTCTTTGACGAAAAAATAAGTGGAACCATTCATTTAGCATTAGGAAGCGCATATAAAGAGAATGGCGCAGGCAATGACAGCGCAATTCATTGGGACATTGTTAAAGATATGAAAAAAGCAAAAATAATTGTAGATGGCAAGATTATCCAAGAAAAGGGTAAGTGGAAGATTTAAAATGATAAAAAAATTTCAAAATTTTTTAAAAGAAGTCTATTGGAGGGCATGGTATTCTTATATAAGCCAAAACGATAAAAACAATGAGCTTACTTTTCTCAATTATGGTTTTCAAGGAAATAAAATTCTAGATAACCTCTCTGAAGAAAATAATCGATATTCAATCCAACTTTACGATTTTGTAGTTGGTTCTATTCCGGGAGGAATAGGGGGAAAAAATGTTTTAGAAATAGGTTCTGGAAGAGGCGGTGGCGCATTATTTTTGACAAAAACCCATGATCCACATTCGTTTATAGGCATGGATCTTTGTGAGGGTGCTATTGATTTTTGTAGAGTTCATTATCACGATACAAAATTATCATTTTTAAAAGGAGACGCCCAAAAAATTCCCCTAAAAGATAATAGCCAGGATATTATAATCAACATAGAATCTTCTCATAGATATCCAAATATGAACCAATTTTTAAGAGAAGTTAACAGGACATTAAAACCAAAAGGATATTTTTCATTTACGGATTTTAGAGCCTCAAATAAAGTGGATACCCTGATAAATAATTTTTTTTCTTCCGGGATGACGTCATTAAAAACAGAAATAATAACTCCCCAGGTTTTAAGAGCGCTAGATTTGGATAACAAAAGAAAATTAGATTTAATTTCGAGATTGGTTCCAAAAATTCTTCATAAACCTGCCAGAGAATTTGCTTCAGTTAAAGGAAGTTTATCTTACGAATCTTTAGCCATTAGACAAAGAGAATATCTTTATTTATTAATGCAGAAACCGGAACGGGTTTAGTTTTTTGAAATTTTTTCAAGTAAGTTATAGCCATCTATCTGCCTTTTTCTTATTTCTTCTTGAAGTTTTTTCTTGTGATTATAGGTTCTAGAAGATAGTGGATCATTAATATAAATTTTACAGGGTATTCTTCTTTCTTTTTCTAAGTATAATATGCTTTTCCACCCCCATTTTCCTTCTGCAATAAGTAATTTTTCTCTTTGCTCTCCGGGAATCCAACATGAAATTGGAAAAACTAAAATATTTTTTTTAGAATCTGAATTTGATTCATAAGCTAAATTTGCAGCACCAGAATGATTCTTTCTTTCGTTTAAATCTATTACTCCCTGAGTTTTGCTAAGGCAACATTCTGCTAAACCATCATTAGTAGTGGTAATAGCATCAGAAGTATTTCTTAACCAAAAAATGCTTAATTCTCTTGTTTTTTGATACGCTTTCATAATCTCATTTCTTTCTTCATGGCTCGTACTGGTGCTTGTACCGATACTTGTTTTTACAGGTATAAGTTCAAGACATTCATACAAATTTTTTCTTTTCAAAAAAACATTTTCAGCTATCCATCCATGTATTTTCTTATCAAAAACCGCACCTAAGAGAATACTGTCAAAATATAAACAATGATGAGTTACAAAAATGCAAGATTCATTTTTTAGTATTTTTTCAAACCCAATTACTTCAGTATCAAGGTATCTTTTGATAAAAGGTTGGGCGAAATACTTTCTAACTCGATTATAAAACTCTATTTTACCTTTCCTATTTTCAAGAAGAGAGATATAATTTTTATCGTTTATTTGTTCTTTCATGGGCATCACATAATCTAACATGTTCCAGAAATAGCTCTGGGTGCTATCACCCCTAATTAATTAGAGTTTTATCGGTTTTTTAATCTTTCGTTTTATACTTCTTTAAATTTTCCAAAATCTCTTACAATCCAATCTTTTCCAACAATATAAACTTTAAAATTTTCAAGCTTGGAGTAAGGAACAACAGAAAAAGTTTTTTCATATGCATCTATATTTGAGCCCTCAACAAGAGATAAAAAACTAGGTACTACTATAAATTCTCTTTCTTTAAAATTACCCACTAGAAAACACTTATATTTTTCCTGTTTGATATTCTGTTTATCCTTTAAAGTTAGAGTTGGATGAAGATGAGACATAACCACGTATTTTATTTTAGAGCTATAAATCGCAGGAAAAGAATCATTTCCATGCACAAAAATAATGTCCTTACAGACAAAAAACTTTTTAAATACTTTATTTGCCAAGTCTATTTTATCATGATTTCCTTTTACAAAAATAATTTTTTCATTTCTGACATAATTTTGTAAATGGGTTATTAGTTCATGGATATAATTTTCTTCGATTTCATTATAACCAAAATAATGTTTAAGATCACCTAAAATCACAACCGTATTTACACTATACCCCTCTTCTTTTAGCCTTTGAAAAATGTTATCTAAATCTTTTTTAGTTTCTTCTAACTGATCAAGAAAAATATCCATTCCGGATTTTCTGAGCATAGATTCATAACCTAAATGTAAATCTCCTAAAGCAAGAATTCTTTCTTCAGGAAAAAATATGGATTTACCAATAAACATATATTTTTTCCAGTCTTGTTTTTGTTTATTCTTGTTCATTTTTGATAAAGATTAGAGTTAAGATAGCTTTTTATATTTCTCTTTCTTAAACTAAAAATGATAAAAGCGATTCTTTTTGATATAGATAATACCCTAATAGATTTTATGACCATGAAAAAAAAATCATGCGAGACAGCAGTCGATGCTATGATTTCATCTGGCCTGAAAATAAAAAAGGAAAAAGCGATGCAAGAGGTCTATAAAATTTACGATAAAAGGGGAATGGAATATCAACAAGTCTTTCAAGAATTCATAAAAAAAGTAAATGGGAATATAGACTATAAAATTCTTGCAAATGGGATTATTGCCTATAGAAAGATAAAAGAAACTTATCTTGTATCTTATTCTAATGTTCTTCCAACCTTGATAGAATTAAGCAAAAAATATAAACTGGGGTGATAAGTGATGCACCAAGAATTCAAGCATGGATACGACTCGTTAGCATGAAAATTGATCCATTTTTTAAGGTAGTTATTACTGCCGCGGACGTAAGAAAACAGAAAACTCACGCCGCCCCATTTAAAGCAGCATTAAAACAATTAAAAATAAAACCAGAAGAAGCATTAATGGTAGGAGATAGGGTTCAAAGAGATATTGAAACAGCAAAAAAATTAGGCATAAAAACATGTTTTGCAAAATATGGTGAAACAAAGATAAGTAAAAACGGAAGCTCTGGAGCAGATTTTGAAATTAACGATATAAACGAAATTTTAAAATTAAAATTATAGCAGTTTGATAATATCCTTTCAATCAAATATTTCTTTAAAAACTATGGCTGGCTTTTTTTATGATGGAATCAGAAATTCCCAATGAATTAAGCGATAAGAACAAGGAGATAATTATAAATTATCCTCGGGAACGTCTTCAATCAATAATGATGGAGGCAACTTTTACATCTGATACTAATGAAGCGTGCTATATTGCAAACATGGTTCTTTATCATATTAGAGAGAAAGATATTGTTCCAAAAGTTACAGAACATTCGGGTTTACCTTTGGCCTCAAGATGTTTGGTTTCACTCGGTTTTTTTAGGGCCCACATGGAATTTCTTACTAAACATAGAGGGTATCCTTCTCCAAACTTTTATCTTGAAGTGGGAAGAGACACATTTATTAGTGAAGGTAAAAGAGATGTCGGCAATCACATAAAAAACTGGACAGATTTTTTGGATAAGAGATTTGAATCAAAAATTGAAAAAAAAGGGGGAATAGAAGTTCCTATTTTTTATGAAACCACTAGTTTTCACAAGGCATACGATGATCCAAGGACATGGAAAGGTGAAGAATTCTTAAAAAGGGGATATGAATTTGATAGTAAAGATAATTCAAACATATAAACTAAAAAATCGTGAATTAAGATGAAATTAATTTTTATCTGTTTTAATCATGCGTATCTAAATTAAAAACAGAACCACTTCCCCCGAGAGCATTTACAAGTTTGTCTCCGAGTCCTAAAACTTCTGCTTTTGTTGGTCTTTTTGACCAGTTATAGATAAAATCAACAGGCCCAAATGTTGTTTCAAAACCTAATTTTTCCAAAACTTTAGCTATTTCTGTAGGTTTTTTCCCTTCAGTGCCAATATACATTATAAGATATGTTTTCCAAGCCATACCATTTAATAACATTGTGACTTTTTAAACATTATTGAGATAAGGGAGATTAGGTTAAAATCGTTCCTTGTAGTGTCCGCTATTAAGGTTACCTTGCTGTTTTAAGTTGTCCATCTTTATATGCTTTTTGTTTATTTTCTAGACTTTTCAATGAAAGCTTGGTAGGGAGTTCTAAGCTTTCCGTTTGTTAAACT
>Ga0247842_10006399_pt1 | contig 13334 bp, 9 predicted proteins | sample LaCruzMarch2015__3_FD_192411 | JGI IMG/M metagenome (GOLD analysis project Ga0247842, IMG submission 192411) | Freshwater microbial communities from meromictic Lake La Cruz, Castile-La Mancha, Spain - LaCruzMarch2015_19m | ecosystem: Environmental > Aquatic > Freshwater > Lake | place: Spain...
CCTTCTTGACCATTTCGAACTGCTTGTCGAAAAACGTGTCGTCCACGTTCAGCGCGATCTTGCCGAACAACTGGATGAAACGGCGGTAGGCGTCGTACGCGAAGCGCTCGTCACCAGTGGCCTTGATTCCGCTCTATCTGAAAAGGTCCTCCGGGGTCGCTGCGGTCAGGATGCGCGTCAGCCAGACATCCAGTTGCGCCGACTCGGCGGTCTGGACGCGCAACTCGATCTCAGGCGTCGTTGGTCCGAACTTGACCTGGAGTTGCCGTAACAGGGCCTTGGCCTCGCCGCGTTGCTCGCCTTCCTCGCGGGCGAACTGCTCCCAACTCGTGACATAGGACATCTTGGTCTGCTCCTCTAAATCGGCTAGCTCTTGACGGAGTGCACGCACCAAGGCTTAGGGCGTATCAGCCAGTCGATGCTGCGGCTGGTCTCAGGATCCGCGCGGCGGATCTGCGGGCAAACCGACCGCCGCAAAGACGGCCGTGCCACGCTCGGCCGAGTCGCGGAGGTTAACTCGGCAGTCGGATCTCGATCCCTCCAAACTTGGCGCATCGACCCAGCGCGCTTACGAGGACTGCCAGTTCTCGACGCGTAACGCGGGCACCCGGCCGAATTCAGAGACGTTACGGGTGACCGCACAGATTCCGGCGACGCGGGCGATGGCGGCGATCTGCGCGTCGTAAGGGCCGATCGGCTGCCCCTGGCGGGCCAGAACGGCACGGATGTCACCACAGTGCTCCGCGGCGCGCCCGTCGAAGGGTAGGCTCGTCACCTGCTCGGCCAGATCGCGAAGGCGCGCCTGGTTCTCTGCCACGCGCTGTCTCTTGCAGGCGCCAAACCAGAGCTCCGACCATACCGGGGCGCACAGATAAAGCGCCTCCCAGCCGACCCGACGCACCCCGCCGACCACGCTCGGATGCCCTTTCATGAACGCGATCCAGGCGTTGGTATCCAGCAGGTAGCCCCTCACTCCAGCGACTCACGGGGCACATCCCGGCCCAGGTCGGTCGCATCGACATCGTCGGGGAAATCCTCGCCGAGGCTGCCGGCAAAGCGGTCGATGAAGCCCTGGGTGGACAAACGCGGGGCGGCCGGTGCCAGACCGTAACGCACCTCCAGAAAACCGATGAAATCGAAGGTCTCCCGTTGCAGGTCGGGCGGCAGGGCGCTGACATGGGTGTAAATGGTTTCCGCCAGATTCATGGGTTGGCTCCGACTTGGCTTGGTTCGCAGGGGTGCGGTTGGCGGTACACGCGAGCGCGGCGAGCGGCTCCAGGTCCAGGCGGTCGCCGCGCGACAGCGACCGACCCAGCGCTTGACCTTGGCCGTGTCACGCGCCGAGTCGCATGGCGCGGCCTCGTGTGCCGCGGACGCCGATCGGCACGCTGGCGCCAGTCTAGCCGCATCGCCTGACCGCCTGCCAGCCCGCGCGGCGATCGGCAGACCTGTTCTCGCCACGGCGGCGGCCGTCCTTGCATCTTGGGCCTTGGTCATTATCCTGGCCAATCAGTCAACTGCGAGGTCGGTGGTCCGCACAGCGGACCCTACGGCCGCGGCGCCCGTAGGGTCCGCTGTGCGGACCAGCGATCTCTGCGTCAGCGCAGTGGCCGGGATTAGGATCCCGGCCGCATCTCGCCTCGGTCATCATTCCGGCTACCCGGCATCGTCGGGTGGACAAGCGCAGCGCAGTCCACCAGCGCCGGCGCGGCATTCGGTGGACTGCGCTCCACCCGACGGCCGGAAGGATGGTCGAGGCCCGATGACTCGCCTCGGCCCGCGGTACGAAAACGCCGTCACAGCGCCTGCTCCGACAGCCAGGCGAGTCAGCCGCCGGCCAATGAACAGCAGCCGTGTGACTCCAAGGCCGCTCGGCTAGCGATCCAGGATCAGGACGTTCAGCCGCACGTCAGGATGACCCAGAAAGGTGAACAGATACGGGTTGGTGTACGCGACGCGCTTAGGCAGCGGGCCAGGGCATTCATTCGGCCGATAATTCATAGCGTACATCCATCTCCAAGGCCAAAAGATGTCGTAGAGTGCCGATGTACCGGTAATCCATGCGTATGAACCACTGCCCTCCCGCGTATGGCCGTGGATGCCCGGATTGATGGCCTTGGATTTGCCCGGCTGCTCCATATAAATCTCTTCGGTAATCTCCCGGACCTCGTCCGAACGCTCATACTGCATCATGAGCCGAATCGTACAGCCATCAGCATCTCCGCAATGCTCGCGCACATCCTTATCCACACAGGTCCAGGTCGTCAAGTCCGCGTTGTAGACCTCGAATTCGAGCGGCGCGCTGATACAGGTGCCGTTGGCGTCGCACTGGGTTGTGAACGGGGGCGATCCGGCGCCTGGAGTGCCTGCGTCATCGCCGGGCAGCATCGCCGCCGTGTCGCCGACGCCGACCGACTCGCAGATGCAGCCGTTGCTCCCCTCCTGGGTGCTGCAACGGAAGGAGATCGGTTTGCCCGCGGTGCTGGCGGCCAACGCCGCCGAGGTCTGGGCGGCGATGCCGGGGTTGGTGGCCCGATACTGAAGCAGCCAGCGGTCCCTGCAAACCGCGCTGGCGTTCCATTGGACATGGCCGCGCACGTCGAATTGCATGGTGCCGTCGTTCCAGACGTTGACGCCGTTGATCTGGTCGGCGCAGCCGGCATTGGCGCTCGCGCCCAATTGGCACTGCACGGCGCCCGCATCGCCGACGATGACGGCAAGCAGAAAGAGAACGGACCTGACTTTCATGTGTGCGACCTCCCGGGATAGTCGATAGGCACCCGCAGCGCGGGCGGCTTCAATGCGTGGTGAGCCGATAGCCGCGGCAGACCGGGCCGAGTTGGTCGATCAGGCTGCCGGCGCGGCCGTAGAGACCCGCCAGAAACTCGCCGTCGGCACAGCGCTCCGCGGTGCGCGAGGTCCCGCCGCCGCCCCCATAGGTGGCGGATGCGGTATCGGTAGACAGGGCTTGGGCCTGTTGCGGATAGCCCGTGAAATCGACGCGGGCACAGGTCAAGGTCGCCTGGTCGATCAGCGAGCCGGAGCGCACCTGGACCGCATCAAGGAAGGACCCCGCGGGACAGACCAAGGAGCCGGCCGTGCCGCCGCCGCCGCCGGCAATGGCCGTGGTCACGGGACCCCCGGTCACACCGATGGAGTAATAGTGTCGGCCGGAGACCTGATCGACGGCGAGCGTCGCGGTCTGGCAAATCACCTGCACCCGATCGATCTTGGACCCGGAGCGGACGTTCACGCCGACCGCCAGTTGGCCGCTGCCGCAGACCTGTCTGAAGACCGTACCGCCCCCGCCGCCATAGGGGGTGAGATCGCGGTCGGCGGTCGTGACAAGCGCGGCGGGACATCCGGCCGCATCGAGTGCGCCGCAGTCGTCGCGGGCCGCGAGCGGCGGCACTGTGCCCTGAAGGCCCAGCGCGCTGCACCGACAGGCATCGGCCCCGGCCGTCTCGGCGCATTGGAACGAGATGGCGTTGCCCGCGGCATAGGCGGTCAGGGCAATCGCCGTCTGGGGAGCCGGCGCGCCACTGCCCGGTTGAAATTGCAGGACCTCCCGGCCCCGGCAGACGGAACCGGGGTGCCAGGCGGCCTGACCCTTGACGTTGAGGGTGACGCCGCCATCGGCACCGACCCGAACCGTATTGATGCGCTCGGCGCAACCCGTACTCAGCGCGAGCGGCGTCCCGCACCCGGCAGCGAGCACAGGATTGGCGATCATCGGCACCAGGGTCGCCGCCAGCGCGACCCCGCCGGCCCATCGCCGCGTCGTCAGGCGAGGTCCGAAAATCGTCAGACCATTGCCGGTATCGGCAGGGGCTCGCGGCAGCCGGGACGCAGAGCGTCCCGGGATGCATTCCCACGCGGAGCGTGGGAACGAGCGGGCCCAGCGGGAGGGAAGCGCCTGATCTTTCGGAAACGGCCTTGAATTGAAGTGCGCCCAAAGCTGCCTGACCGAATTCATTGGGACCACCTCATGTGCCATAGCGCGTTGTCGGTACCCTTCGCGAAGCAGTCGATGCGATCGGATTGCGCCGCTACGCAGGTCGGGTTGGAGGCCAGGGCGCTGCCGAGGCTCTCCCAGCCGGCCCATTGGCCCGCGACCAGGGACTTGTGCCACAGGGCTTGATCGGTGCCGCGTGCGAAGCAGTCGATCCGGTCCGCCCCGCGGGCGACACAGGCCGGTCGGCCCTCAATGGTGCCGCCGCCGCCGCCGGCCGGTTGCCAGCCGCTCCAACGGGTGCCGTTCCAGTCCTGGACCCAGAGGCCGTTGTCGCTGCCGCGGGCGGCGCACCAGAGACGATTCGGTCCGGTCGTCAGGCAGGCGGGCGCCTCGGGAAGGTCACCGCCCAGGTTGTCCCAGCCGGCCCAGCGGGAGCCGGTCCAATAGCGGTGCCACATGGCCCCGCCGCGGGCGAGGCAGTCGAGCCGGTTCACGCCCCAGGCCACGCAGTCGGGCTGCTCCAGGATGGTCCCGCCGAGGTTCTCCCAAGCGCGCCAGCGACCGTCATACCAGATGTGCCACAGATCCCTGCGCCCGCCACGGGCGAAACAATCCAGCCGGTCCGGGCCCCAGGTCACGCAGTCGGGCTGTTCCAGGATGGTCCCGCCCAGGCTCTCCCAGGTGCCCCAGCGCGTGCCGTCCCACCAGTTGTGCCAGAGCGCGCCGTCCGTGCCGCGGTCGAAGCAGTCGAGCCGGTTCGGCCCCCAGGAGACGCAATTGGGCTGGTTGGAGAAGGTGCCGCCGAGGCTTTGCCAGGCGCCCCAGGCCGACCCGTCCCAGGACCGGTGCCAGATGGCCCGGTCGGTCCCGAGCACCAGGCAGTCGATCCGGCCCGGCGAGTGGGACAGGCATTCCGGCTGACCCTGAAGCACTGCGCCGAGGCTCGCCCATTGCATCCTGGCTGGACTGGCCGGGGCCGGGGCCGGGTCGGCGGTCAGCGGCAGCACCGAGCCGATGCTCAAGGTATCGCAGTCGCAAGCCCTGCCGTCCGCCGCCAGGGTGCAGCGAAAGGACACCGGCTTGTCCATCGCGTAGGCGGCGAGCGCAATCGAGGTCTGGCCGCCGACCCCGGGGTTGGTCGGGAGGAAGCGCAGCAGGGAGCGCCCGACGCATTGGGAGCCGGGGTGCCAGACGGCGCGGTCCTTCAGGTCCAGGACCAGGGTCGAGTCCTCGCGGACATCGACATGCCCGATCCTGGCTACGCAGCCGGCGTTGACCACGCCGTCATGCTCGCACTCCAGCGCCTGAGCGGCGAGGCTCAGGGTCGATAGCAGGATGAGCAATGGCAGGTGCTTCACTTGGGGCGACTCCGGTGTGAATCGGTCATTGTCAGTGAGGGGCGGTTGGGGGAAGAGGTGCCCCAACATCGCCGTCTCGATTTTCGGGTGTTGGGGTTCGTTCCTCACCCCAACCTACGGCCCTGGTGGCGAATTCACTAACTCCCTGAGTTTCCGAATCTACGCGACCTTTTTTCAATGGCGTACACGCCCCTCTGCCAATTCGCCACCAGTGTCAATGTTGGTTCCCGACCCCGGAAGCATCGAAGCTGGCGGCGCAAGCCCTAGGTGGAGCGTGAAAGTATACGTAACCGCATTACAGTTAGCGTCAAGAAGGCCGTACCAGTATTCCTCATTGTGTTCTCTAGCGAAGGCTTGGGCGTTCAGTTGATAGTCATCCATACTGCCTGGCCACCACCCAATTAATTCCTTTACGCCGCCATCCCTAATGTAATCAATATTGCTACCCGGCCATTTTCCAGTGTTAACGACGAGAATACGACTAAACGCAACATCTAGCGGCACAAACCATGTCTTCCGACCACCCCCAAGAGCATATCCTCTATCGCCTTCCAATCCCACGACAAAGCAATGAACGCCTTGGCATACGCGGTAGACTGATACGCCTCTTGCCGTTAATACGGCGCCCGCCTCGCTATTGAACAAATGGGCGAAGGTAGCACTCATCGCCCCACTCGCGAACTTCCCGCCCCCAAGCTCCGCCGAGGCACTCCCGGCGATGGCAGCAACGGAAGTCCGCCCGGCGATAGCACCCAAACTTACGCCCTTGAACAAACGATTCGCCTGACCACCGGCAACATGCCCGATCATTCCGCCCAGGAACCCGGACTTGAAATCCCCGCCCTGAATCTCGCTGACCAGCCCTTGGGCGACCCCGTGCGCGACGGTCTTTGCCGCCTCGGCGAATTGCCCAAAATGGGTCCAATCGATCCCGTGACCGATGCCATAGGCAAGGCCAGCGGATATCCCGCCGATGACGGCCCCCTTGACCGCCGCACTGAGGCTCCCGGTCATGACGTAGCTGCCGACAAAACCCGTAAGAGCACCGGCGACGACCGCTGGGATATTCAGCAATAACGATAAGCCGCCGGTCATTGCCGACAGGCCAATCGCCGCAATCATCCTGAAATTGTCTTTCACGAAGCTAAAGGCAGACTGGAGCGCGTTCCCGATTCCCCTCAGGAAGCCGCTGAGGAAGTACCCGCTCGGATCGGTATACTTCATCGGATTATTCATCACATAGCTATAGCGGTTATAGCTCTGCGAATTGTTCGGTGCCTGCACGAACGGATCGGCGCTCAGGAAGCGCCCCAACTCCGGGTCATAGACCCGTCCGTTCATATGAATGAGCCCGATCTCGTCGATGTGCTCGTGGCCGGTGAAGCCGCGGTTGGTGAAGGGCAGTACGCCGGCGACGCTGGTGGTCCAACCGGCGCCGAGGCGGGCGCCGAAGGGTTGGAAGCCGCTGCGCTCGATGGCGACGCCGCGCCCGTCGGTGATGGTGTCCACCGAGCCCAGGGCGTCGCGGTGCAGGTAGCGCAGTTGATCGCGGCTGGGGTCGATGGCGCCGTTGCTCTCCTGGCGGACATAGATGGCGGCTACGCCGTCGTCGCCCTGGACGAAATATTTGTGGGTCACGGCGCCCGACTTTTCGATGCGCTCGTAGCCCTTGCCGACGTACCAGGTGGTCTCGGTGAGGCTGCCGCCGCTGCGGACGGTCTTCTTGTAGCGGTTGCGGTCCGGGCCGTAGGCGAATTCGACCGCGGCGGCGCCCTTGCTGAGGCGCACCGGCAGGTTGTCGTTGGACCAGGCGATGGTCCGCCCGCCGCCCTGGAGCAGGTTGCCGTTGGCGTCGTAGCGGTAGAGCCCGCGACCGCTGACCTCGTGTACCGCATGGGGGCCGGCGTGGTCCATTGGGCCGCCGGTGTCGCCGGACACATAGTTGCCGATGTCGGACTTGTAGCTGATGTTGCCCAGCGCGTCGTAGCGGTAGTCGATACTGGCCGAGTAGGGCTGGCTGTACAGGGTGCCGCGCAGGTGCGAGGCGGTGAGCCGGTCCAGCGCATCGTAATCGAAGGTCTCATCGGCCGCGGCGAGTTCGTCGTGGCGGGCGACGACGTTGTTTTCCGCGTCGTATTCGTAGGTCAGATAGCGCAGCAGGCTGCCGTATTGGTAGCCGGTCTGGATGCTGGCCAGGTGGCCGTCGGCGGGGTCGTAATCGCGGGTGGTGATGAGTCCGTTGCCGGCGCGCTCGGCGGTGAGGCGGCCGGAGGCGTCGCGGGCGGTGGCGCGCCAGAGGACGATCCAGCCGTTCTCGGCGGTGAGTGCCTGCAGGTCGCTCGCACTGGAGCCGGCGGCCCAGAGCTCGGACTGACGCGCGCGGTCGCGCAGGTCGGCGGCGACCAGGATCAGGTCGCGGGCCAGGCTGACCGCGGTCTCGGCCTCCCGTTGCAGGGTGCGGGCGGCGCTGCGGATAGTCGCGGCGGTCTGCATCAGTCCGTCGAAGACGCCCCGGTCGATCAGGGGGCTGGCCTCGGCGATGGTTGCGCAGCCCGGGTTGGTGCGGGCGGCAAGCTGCACCGGGTTGCCGTTGCGGTCCAAGCGGCGGAAGTCGGCCTGGCCGTTGTTGTCGAAGTCGCCGAAGGCGATGCGGCGGCCGGTGTCGGAGAGGGTCGGGGCGGTGAAGGCGGCCCAGACCTCGGCGTCGATGGGCTCCAGGCGCCAGCGGGCGGCGCCGGTGTCGAAGGCGAGCCGGTAATGCCCGGTGCGGCGGGTGACCACCGGGGTGGCGACGGCGCCGTGGACGATGATGGTGTGTTGGGGGGCGGTGAAGTATTCGGTGCCCTGGGTGTCGGTGAGGATCGGCAAGGCGCCGTCGCCGTGCAAATCCGGGCTGCCCGCGGCGAGCGCGTTGGTCTGGCGGGCGGCGGTGCTGTCGCACTGGGGCAGGGGGCGGTCGCTGCTGCCGTTGGGGACGCGGATGAAGTCGCGGGTGCCGTCGGCGTTGAAGTCGCCGAAATAGAAGCTGTCGCCGGTGGTCCGGAGACCGGCGAGCAGGGCGGGCGCGGCGGCGCTGTCGATGGCCTGGAGCGACCAGCCGGCGCTGGCCTGGGTGAGTCGGTAGAGACGCTCGGAGGGGGTGCCGGCCTGGGTGCGCAGATACAGGGTGCCGGTGTCGTCGCGCAGCAGGGCGAAGGCGGCGGTGCCGAGGTTTGGGCGCCGGGGGCGAGCTGCTGGTCCTGGATCAGTTGGCGGATGACGGTCTCGTACTCCGCCGACTTGCGCTGGAACCAGGCGGCCTGTTCGGCGTACTGCGCGGCGGCGTTCAGTGCCTTGGTCGCGCTGACGGCGGTCTCGGCGAGCAGGGAGCGGACGAAGGCGGGGTCGTAGCCATCGACCGACGGCTGGGCCGGGGTGCGTTGCTCGACCAGGAATCCGGATGCGTTGTAGCGGTGCTCGATCCGAAAGCCGCCAGGCTGGGTGGTCGCGGCGACCCGGCCGAAGCTGTCGTATTCGTTGGCGACGGTGAAGGTCTTGCCGTCGGTCTGCTGGCTCGCGGTCAGTTCGCGGCCCAAGGTGTCGTAGCTCACGTCCACTCGATAGCCGGGCGCGGGGCCATCGATCCGGGCGAGTTTGCCGAGCCAGACGCCGCCGCCGCGGGGGGCGCTGTCGAAGGTCCAGGCGGTGGTCTGGGCGGTGCCGCCGGCGGGTAGGTCGTTGCGCCGCACGGTGCGCCCGAGTGTGTCATAGACCAACTCGGTGCGGTTGCCGACCGCGTCCTGCTGCCATTCCGATTCGCCGAAGCTGTTGTAGCCGTAGGTCCAGCGGCCCAGGTCGGCGTCCTGCATCGCGATCTTGCGGTCGCGCTGGTCGTAGGCGATGGTGGTTTCCGCCGTCTTGCCGGTGTGGTCGTCGCCCTGGACGGTGCGGATCAGGTTGCCGCGCGGGTCATAGTCGTATTCGATAAAGGCGCCTTCCTCTTCCTGGACGGCGACGACCTTGCCCTCGGCGTTGGTCCAGGTGGACTTGTCGCGGCCCAGGCTGTCGGTCTCGGTGGTCTTGAGCCCGTCGTAGGCAAGGCTCGCGACGTGGACCTGACGGCTGGTCTCGCCGACCTTGCGGACCACGCGGTCCAGGTCGTCGTAGAAGGTCTCGGCCCAATAGGGCTCATCGCCGGCGAAATACGGCAGGGACTTGGCGACCTCGCGACCGCGGGTGTCGTACTCGATATCCTGGTAGGTGGCCGAGCCGTCGAAACCGGTGCTGACGCTGCGCAGGGCACGCCCTTTTTCGTCGAGATACTGGACGACGGGCGGCAGACGCCCGCTGTCCGCCGCGGCGGTGTCCTGCTGGGCGAGCCGATAGACGGCATTGGGCGGGGCCGCGGCGTCATCGCCGGCGATCCAGGCGCGCTCCCAGAGGGTCGCGGTGCCGTCGGCGCGCCGCTCGGCGGTCTTGCGCCCGAAACCGTCGAAGTCCCAGCGGGTGGTCTGGGCATTGGGGCCGGTCATCTCGGTGAGTTCGCCGAAGCGGGCGTCAACGGTGTGCCGCTCGCTATGGCCCAGCGCGTTGGTGGCGGACTGGACGAAGCGGCCGTCCGCGGTGTACGCGGACTGGCTGCTGCGCGAGATCGCACGGCCGGCGCTGTCCGTGCCGGCGACCGTGGTGCGGGTTACGTTGCCGAAGCGGTCGTACTCATAGGTGGTGGTCTGACGGATGCCGGGCGCGGTGCTGTCGGGCTCGATGATCTCCTGCTGAAGCAGGCCGTGAGTGCCCTCGTAATAGGTGAAGGCGGAGGTCTTGACGGAACTGTTGCCGCTCGCGTCGACGTGGGTGACCTGGGCGCGCGTCAGACGGCCGAGCAACCAGCGGTTGGTGTCGATGAGGTTGCGGTAGGTGCTGGCGGTGACCTTGCGGAAAGTCTCGCCGCCCGCGGTGGTGCTGATCTCGACGGTGCCCACATTGCCATAGGCGTCGTGGCCGGCCTGCCGGGTGACAACGGTGGAGAGCAACCGACCGCCTGGCTCCCAGGACTTGGCGACGGTCTCGGCCGCATAGGGCATCAGCGCCCGGCCGGCGGTGGTCAGCGAGGCCAGGGTGACGGTGCTCTCGCTGATGAGGTCGCCGTTGGCGAGATAGCTGGAGGTCCGCCATGCCCGCGAAGGGGAAGTCCTGGCGATATTCGGTGGTGCTGGTCCGGCCGGTGGTCTCGTCGGTGACCTGTTCCCACGCGAAGCCGAGCAGGCCGCGACCGTCGCGGTTGGCCTTGACGCCGCCGTAGCGATAGTGGGTGCGGTTGGTGCCGCCGAGGCCGTCGCTGGTCTCTGTGCCGGCGACCACGCGCAGCGGTCCGCGGATGGCGATCTCGCGCTCGCCCAGCGTCACCGCCGGGTCGTAGACGGTGGGGTCGGTCAGCGGCTTGTAGGTGATCTGGGTCGAGGCGCCCAGGCTGTCGGTGATGCGGGTGACGAGGCGCGGGCGGAAGTCCTGCTGCATCCAGACCTTGAGTCCGTCGGACTCCAGCATGAGGAGGTCGGCCTGGGCGTCGGCGTTGATGTCGGTCAGGGCGATTGAATTGAGGTTGAAGCAGGCGCCGTTGCGGCAGAGTGGCGTCGCGAGGGCGTCGATAAAGCCGGTGCCAGTGTTGAGGTGGACGCGGATGCCGGTATCGGCGCGATAGAGGAGGTCGGTATAGCCGTCGTTGTTCAGGTCGGCGAAGCGAATGGTCCCGTAGTTGTCGCTATCGTTGCAGACGCCGTAATTGCCCGACCCGTTGGCACAGATGTTGGTCGCCCGCTCTTGAATCCAGCGGCCCGTACCATCTGCAACATGGCAATGGATGCCGCGGTCGCCCCGATAGCAAAGATCCGGAACCCCATCGGCGTTGATGTCCGGGTTATAGATGGCGCTATGGTTGTCGGCATCGTTGCAGACGCCGTGGCTGGTCCAACTGTTTGCGCAAATCGGGCTGGAACTGGCGAGACGGCCTTGATCAAGATTCCGGCCGCTTGGGCTCGCCGGGTGCGTAGTCAGGCCATCTTGGCCTGACACCGTCAGGGCTGGAAGCCCTGACTACGCACGCCGCTGGCCGGGATTATGATCAAGGCCGGCGAGACGAAACCCACTGCCGGTGGAGAAATGGACCTGGATGCCTTGATCGCCGCGATAGAACAGGTCTGAGAGTCCGTCGCCGTTCAGATCGAGATAGCGGATCGAGTTCCAGTTGTCTGCACCGTTGCAGACGCCATAGTTGTTGGAGCCGTTCGCGCAGATATCGCTGGCAATCTGGGTGGAAAAGCCGCCCTGGCCATTGCCCAGGAAGCACTGGATACCGCTGTCCGCGCGGTAGCAGAGGTCGGGGTCGCCGTCGCCGTTGATTTCGGAAAACTGGAGCGAAAGGTAGTTCTCACTGTCGTTGCAACCGCCGTAATTCGGTGATGCGTTGGCGCAGAGGGGTGACGCGTAGGCCGCCTGGAAGCCGGTGCCGGTGGACAGGTGGACCTGGATGCCGAGATCGCTGCGGTAGAACAGGTCGCTGCGGCCGTCGGCATTGAGGTCGACGAAGCGGATGGTGCCGAAATTGTCGCTGTCGTTACAGACACCATAAGCCGTTGAGTTATTAGCGCAGATTCCGGTGCTGATACGCGTAGACCAGCCGCCGGCTCCATTGCCGATGAAGCACTGAATCCCCTGATCGCCGCGGTAGCAGACATCGGTGATGCCATCGCCGTTGACATCCGGGTATTGCAGCGAGTCGAAGTTGTCGGTGCCATTGCAGACGCCGAGGTCGGTGCTGCCGTTGCGACAGAGCCCGGCCAGACCGTTGGATTGGGTGCCGGGAAAGGCGATATCGCCGCCCTCCCAGGTGAAGACCGTGGGGGGCAGGCAGGCACCCTGACCGTCGCACTGCGTGACGGAGGTGAGGCGAGAGACGGGCGCGACGCCGTCGGTCTGGTACCCGAGCCGGAATTCACTGTGCTTGAGCGTGCCGGACCAGGTCTCGATCCGGGCGAGGCGCTTGGTCAGGCGGTAGATTCCGCCCTGGCTGTAGCTCTGAGTCGGGTCGGGGCGATCCTCATAGATCAGGTCGACCTTGCCGCCGGGGTAGTCGATGCGGGTCGGATAACTCTCGCTGCGGTCGCTTTGCTTGAAATAGCTGATGGTCAGTTGATTGCCGACAGTGTCGCTGATGCGCTTGACGGACCAGACGGCGATGCTGGCGTCGGTACGGCCCGCCGGCTGGATGGCGGATTCGTCCGTGCCGTACTCGATGACCTGGCCGCCCTTGGTCCAGACCTTGAACCAGGTCGGGCCACTGCCAGCCGTTCCGTAGGAGACGATCCGGCTGAAACCGTCGATCTCGGTGCGATATTCGGTACCATTCGCGCCGTCGGTGCCGCTGATCGCGATCAGGCGTTGCCCGTCGAGACAGAAACGGTCGTCGGCGTCGTAGGCGACGATACCGCGGGTACCGTCCTGGGTCTGGGTGCGCGCGCAACGGCCGATCTGCGAGAGCCCGGTCAGACTGAAGCCGGCACCAAGGGTCCCATTGCCGGCTTGGCTGCTGTACTGAAGGCCGATGCTGGGTTTCATGCCGGCCACGCCCGGCGGCACCGGGATCGGGATACTGTAGGCAGCGGCGCCCCGGTCGATGCTGAGGGTGCCGGGGGTGGAGCCGACCGCATAGTCGGTCCTTTGTACACTGACGCTTGGCGCGGACGCGCCGATCAGAACCTGACCGTTTTCCAGCCGGTAGGCAGGCGCCGCTGCTGCCGCAGCGGCGACGCAGGCCATTGCGAGCGTGAGCAGGGCTGCGGCAAAGCGCATCGCCTGGCGCCTGGCAGTGCTTCGGCTTTCGTCGGGCTTGCGGGTGGCTGGCTGCGCTTGCATCGAACGTCTCCGGATCGAAACCAGTGTCAGGGCTAGGCGGCTATCGGGATCAGCGCTGCAAGCCGTCGAGTTGGTCGCGCAGCGCGGCGATGCGGGCTTCCAGATCCTGCTGCGGCTTGGATGCAGTGGCC
>Ga0247842_10006403_pt1 | contig 13323 bp, 7 predicted proteins | sample LaCruzMarch2015__3_FD_192411 | JGI IMG/M metagenome (GOLD analysis project Ga0247842, IMG submission 192411) | Freshwater microbial communities from meromictic Lake La Cruz, Castile-La Mancha, Spain - LaCruzMarch2015_19m | ecosystem: Environmental > Aquatic > Freshwater > Lake | place: Spain...
CGTTGACCGTCCGCGGGCGCCAAACCCCCAGGGCATTGATCGCCCGAACGACTGAACTTCACCGCCCTCGACGGTGCCACTCCGCGTTATTCACCAACTATGCGCACAATTGGGGAGCCATCCACACGGCTAAGGCAATTTTCAAAGAATTTCGTACCACGCGGACTCAACCGTCGGTGACCGGGGCGACGCGACCGGAGGTCGACGCTTTAGCGGGCGGCGCCGCCGCGTGCCGCGCAATCCCCGACGGTCTGTTGTGTGGGTGCATCTTCATCCGGGGGTGATGCGGTATGCTGGGCGAATGCGTGATCACACCCCCTGGCATCGGCTCTTCGGCATCGCTTTGACCGACCTGTTTACTGGCCGGCCGTGGCGCGTGGAGCTGGAAAAAGAGCTGGCGCTCAAGAGCCAGCGGCTGGATGTGCTGATCATCGAGCGGCTGCCCGGCGACCCGGCGGTCACGGATGCGGCGGCGCTGGCGGAACTCCCCGACGGGCTGGAGAACCTCACCGCCCACAATGTGCTCAGCTTCAAATCCAAACAGGAAGCGCTGGATGGCTGGGCGATGGAAGAGCTGATCGGCCATTACGTCACTTACCGCAAACTCGCCTCCATTCAGGCGGCGGCCGCGGTGCCCGCGACCGAGCGCCCCGACGACCCGGTGGAACCGTCGGCCGCCGTCGATCGGCTGCTGCCGGAGGCCGCCTTTCGCCTCTTCGCGGTCGCCACCCGCCATCCCACCAAGCTGCTCACGCAACTCTCACCGGGTGCCCAGCACCCCACGGCCTGGCCCGGTGTGTACGATCTCGAATGGGGCAGTCGCCGTATCCGCCTGATCGTCCTGAACGCTCTGGCCAAGCATCCGCGCAACGCCCCGTGGGAACTGTTCGCCAGCGAGCTGGATCGAATCCGCTATGGGTTGGCGCACTATCGGCCACGCAGCCCGGCGGCGCACCTGCTGCGGTATCATCTGGCGAACGTCCATCGACTGGAACTGCCCACCATGGCTTATACGCTCGACGACTTCAAACTTGACACCTATCGGATGCTCATCGACGATTTTCACGCGCTCAGCCCGGAAGATCGCCAGGCGCTGCTGGAGCGGATGGATGTTGCGGACCGTTTGCGTGGGTTGGACGCTGAGGAGCGTTTGCGTGGGCTGGACACTGAGGAGATCTTGCGCAGGTTAGACCCTGCGGAGCGTTTACGCGGGTTGGACCCTGAGGAGCGTTTACGCGGGTTGGACCCTGAGGAGCGCTTACGCGGGTTGGACCCCGAACAGGTCAAAGCCTGGCTTAAGCGTACGGGGCATTAGGGGATTTCCGAGGAAATCTATACCCCATCCAGTTGTTGTACGACCCGCCGTACCATAGGATGATGAACACCGATGTTCACAGATGTTCACAGATGCGCTTCTTCATCTGTGTTCATCTGTGACATCTATGGATAAATCCGGATCATCGCTTTGGCCGGGGCGCCGATCATGGCCGGTTAGGCAAACTCACTGTCCTAGCTACCGTCATCCTCACAAAGCGACTGCTCTCCCGGCACCGCTGAGGACGCGCCCTGCGCATCCTCGTCCGTGATCGTGACCCACTGCCCCGGCAACGCCAGCATCTCATCACCCAGATCGCCATCGATCACCGACACCAGCAGCCCGTAACCGACCCGCCAACGCAGCCTCGATCATCGTGCCAGCCGCGACCGGCAATCGCGGGGCGCGGGTCCGCACGACGGACCCTGGGGGGCAGGCCCAGACAGGTCACCACGCGACGTTTGCTCGAGCGGACCGCATCGCGGTACATCCCCTTCGCGGCAATGCGCGCGCCCTTGCGCCGCTCCAGGGTCTCGTCGACCACCACTAGGATCGGCCAGCCGGGCGGCAGCAGCGCCATCAATAAGCGCTCGCCGGGAATTGCTGGTATGGCCTTGACCAAAGCCGACATGGCAGCACACCTGTTCGACGAGTTGGGGCTCAACCAACGGGAGGCCAAAGACCTTATTGAGGAATTCTTCAAGGAAATCCGCACGGCGCTGGAACGTAGTGAGGAAGTCAAGCTGTCCGGATTCGGGAATTTCGAGCTAGGCGACAACAAGGAGCGCCCAGGGCGCAATCCGAAGACCGGCGAAGCGATCCCGCTCACCGCCCGCCGCGTCGTGACGTTCACGGCCGGGTCAGAAGCTCAAGGCCCGAGTCGAAGCCTACGCTAACCCGCGCAGTCGAGCATCGACGCCGCAGCGTCCGGCGAACGGCTCGCCACGGCCTGACCGCGGCCAGGTCCCCCGGCCGGTGCGGTGCGCGCGGTGGCGGGTGTCAAGCCACCGGGGCGACACAACTGGATAGGAATAAAACGCGCTTACATGTCAATGGCCGATAATCTTATTTATATGAAGTCAGCAATATCTGGACGACAGCCTAGGCCCCTTGTCAGACCCCGGTCAGCACCATGATGAGGTGCATGTCAGGCGGCGCCGTCGCGGGCGCCCGCTTTGGCCGGCACAACGACTGCTTTGGTCCGCGCAACGTCCGGTCCTGTCCGCACGGTCGCGGTCGGCGCAGACTACCAAGTTAATCGGTGACGGTCGGACCGGGCCCATCCGGACGCGCCGCTCCGGCCGGGGTCGGTCCTTCGCCGGCGCCGAACACTGTTGCCTCTGGACCCACCGAGGACCCGTCATGAGCGCCGACCTGTGTAACACCCTGCGGCAGTGGATCCGCGACCACCTCCTCAATGGCCAGGCCCCGGACGGGTTCGACGACGACACCGACCTGATCGCGGCCGGCGTGATGGACTCGCTCGCCATCATGCGCACGCTCGCCTACCTGGAGGGCACGCACGGCCTCACGATCGGCGACGGCGACATCGTGCCCGAGCACTTCGCCAGCGTGCGCGCCTTGGCCGCCTTCGTCGCCGCCAAGCGCTAGCCGACCTGCCCCGCCCGCTTTGCCTCGCCCGCCGTCCCCGGAAGCCCCACGCATGAACGATCCGCACAGCCCCTCCTTGACCCGAGCCCATCTGCGCTCGCCGCTCAGTCTTGGCCAGCAGGCCCTGTGGGTCCTGTACCGCGAGGCGCCGCACAGCGCGGCCTATACCATGGCCCTGCCGCTGCGCTTCGCCGCGCCGGTGCAGACGCCGGTGCTGGCGCAGGCCATCGCGCGCCTGGTCGCCCGCCACGGCATGCTGCGCGCCCGCTTCGGCGAGGCGGACGGGGTGCCCTATCAATGGAGCGAGCCCGCGGGCGAGGCGACGCCAGGGTTGTGCCTGCACGCGCCCGCGGCGGATGCGCAGGCCCTGGAGGCCGCGTTGCGGGCGGCGCTCGTCGCGCCCTTCGTGCTGGAGGACGGGTGTTTCCGCGCCGACTGGTTCGCTCCGGCCGGTGGGGACCTCGACGGCGGCGTGCTGCTGCTGACGCTGCACCATATCGCCGGCGATGCTGGGTCCCTGGCCGTACTCGGGCGCGAGCTGCCGGCACTCTATGCCGCCGAGCGCGACAGCACCCCGCCCGACCTGCCGCCGCTGCCCGCCGACTATCCGGACTATGTCCGCTGGGAGACCGACCTGCTCGCCGGCCCCGATGGAGAGCGCATGGGCGCCTATTGGCAGCAACGGCTCGCCGGTGCGCCGCCGGTGCTGCAGTTGCCCGGCGACCGGCCGCGTCCGCCGCACCAAAGCTTCGACGGCGGCTCGATCGACTTCGCGCTGCCGCCGCCGCTCGCCGCCGACCTGCGGGCGCTGGCCCTGCGCGAGCGGGCCACCCTGCCGAGCCTGCTGCTCGGCGCCTTCGCCGCGCTGCTGCACCGCTCGAGCGGGCAGACGCACCTGCGCATCGGTGTACCGACCGCGCTGGTCCGCACCCGTCCCGCGTTTGCCGGGCTGGTCGGCTATCTGGTCAACCCGCTGGTGTTCGAGAGCCGGCTCGACGAGTCGGCGCCCACCGCCTTCCGCACCCTGCTCGCCGCCACCACCCGCCAGCTCTTCGACGGTCTGCGCCACCAGCCCTATCCCTTCCCGCTGCTGGTCGAGCGGCTGGCGCCCGCCCGCGACCCGAGCCGTTCGCCCCTGATCCAGGCGCTGTTCGCCTACGAGGACGACCAGCTCCTGCCGCGACACTTCGCCGCCGCCGGGGTCAGTGCCGAGCGCCTGTACCTGCCGCAGATGGAGGGTCAATTCGATCTGACCCTGACCCTGGTCGACGCGGGATCGCTCGACGGCCGCCTGAGCTACGACCGCGCCTTGTTCGATGCGGACACCGTCCGGCGCATGGTCGGGCACTTGGAGTGTCTGCTCGTCGGCATCGTCGCCGACCCCGCGGCCGATGTGCGCACCCTGGCGCTGTGCGGCGCCGCCGACTTTCCGGCTGACCGGACCCTGGTCGATCCGTGCGAGGCCCAGGTCCAGGGCCGTCCCGACGCCATCGCCCAGGTCGGCGAGACGGCATGGCAAGACCACCGCTCGGACGACGGGGATACGGCGTTCCCGCTGTCGGCGGCCCAACGCGAGATCTGGTTTGCCGAACAGCGACTGGGCGCGGCGAACCCGACCTATCGCGTCGGCGATTACATCGTGATCCCGAGTGCGGTCGACCCGGCACGGTTCGAGACGGCGCTGCGGCGGGCGGTGGCGGAGGCGCAGCCGCTGCGCGTGCGTTTCGTGGAAGGGCGCGACGGACCCTGCCAGGTGCTCAAGGATTTCCTTGATTGGCCACTGCCCGTGATCGACTTCACCACGCAGCCCGACCCGTCGGCGACGGCCCAGGCCTGGATGGCTGCGCAGTTGGCACAGCCCATGGACCTCGGGCGCGGGCCCTTGTTCAGCTACGCGTTGCTCAAGATCGGCGCCGGCCTTTTCTATTGGCTCCAACACTATCACCACATCGTACTGGATGGCTTTGGCCATGCCCTCTTTGCCCGACGGGTGGCCGAGCTGTATACGGCGGTGGCCCAGGGGGGGACGGCAACCAGCGCGGATTCGGTTCACTGCGCCAGCTGTTGGACAGCGATACGGCCTACCGCAAGTCGGAGCAGTTCGCGCAGGACCGGGCGTATTGGCTCCAGCGCCTCGCCGATGCGCCGGAACCGGTGAGGCTCGGTGGCCATCCGGTGCAGCGATCCGGGCACCTGGTGCGGCACCGGTCCAGGTTGCCGTTATCCACCCTGGAATCCTTGCAGTTGGTTGCCGACCGGGCCCAGGTGAGGTGGTCGAATCTGCTGATCGCGGCGACCGCGCTCTATGTGCATCGCCTGAGCGGCGCGCGGGACCTGGTCCTGGGCCTGCCGGTGACGGCACGTCCGGACGCGGACCTGAAACGGCTACCGGGCATGCTATCCAATCTCCTCCCACTGCGGGTGGCGGTGTGTCCGGAGTTGCCCTGGTCGGCGTTCCTCGCCGTGGTGACCGCGTCGGTACGCGAGGCCTTGGCGCACCAGCGCTACCGCAGCGAAGATATCTGCCGCGACCTGGGATGGCGCGACAGTGCGGGGGCGTTGTTTTCGCCGACCATCAATCTCGTGTCGTTCGCCTCCGAGCTCTGCTTTTCCGGGGTCGCCGCAACCCGGTGGAACCTCTCAGCCGGTGCCGCCGCTGACCTGTCGATCGTCGTTCTCGACCCGCGGGACGGCTCCGGCCTAGAGGTCGATTGGGCGGCCCACCCCGCGGTCTTCGATGCCGACGAACTGGCCATCCATGCCGGACGTTTCCTGCACTTACTGGACACCCTCGCCGCCGTCGATCCGGCCCTGCCCATCGGACAGGTTGAGCTGCTATCGCCACGGGAGCGGCAGCAGTTGATCGAGTGGAACCGCACCGCAACCGACTTCCCGGTGGACCTGACAGTGGTCGAGCTGTTCGAGGCGCAGGTCCAGGCCAGTCCGGACGCCGTCGCCCTGGTCTTCGAGGACGCGCAGCTCAGCTACCGGGAACTGAACGCCCGCGCCAACCGCCTGGCCCATGCGCTGATCGCGCGCGGCGTCGGACCGGAGGTGTTGGTCGCCCTGTGCGTGGAGCGCTCGATCGACATGGTCGTGGGGCTCTTGGGGATACTGAAGGCCGGCGGGGCCTATGTCCCGCTCGATCCGGACTATCCCCCCGAGCGCCTGGCCTTCATGCTGGCGGACAGCGCGGCGCCGGTACTCTTGACCCAACGCGGTCTGCTGGAGCGCCTGCCCGCCACCGGCGTCGCCACGCTGGCGCTCGACGACCCGCAGTGGTGCGCCACCCAGCCAGCCGGGAATCCGCTGCGGCGTGCCGAGCCGCACCACCTGGCCTATGCGATCTATACCTCCGGGTCGACGGGTCGGCCCAAAGGCGTGTGCCTGCCGCACCGCGCATTGGCGAACCACACCCATTGGATGCAGCGCTGTTGGCCGCTCGGGGCCACAGACCGGGTGCTGCACAAGACCACCCTGGCGTTCGACGCCGCGGTCTGGGAACTGTGGTCGCCGCTCGCCGCCGGGGCGGTCCTGGTGCTGTGCCCGCCCTGGTTGGACGATCCGCGCCGCATCGCGGCAACGGTGCGCGACCGGCGCATTGCGGTGCTGCAGCTCGTCCCGGCCCTGATCGAGCCGCTGTTGGACCAGGATCCCCAGGCCTTGGCCGGCTTGCGCCATATCTTCTGCGGCGGCGAGGCGCTGTCGCCCGCACGGGTGCAACGTCTGCGCCGTACCCTGCCCGCGACCGGGCTGACCAATCTGTACGGACCCACCGAGGCCTGCATCGACGCGGTCTACTGGAGCCCCGCCGGCGACTGGGACGGGACGAGCGTGGCGATTGGAAAGCCCGTCGCAAACGCCCGGATCTATATCCTCGATCGCGGGCTCCAACCGCTGCCGATCGGCGTGCCCGGGGAGCTGTGCATCGCCGGGGCCGGTCTGGCGCGGGGCTATCTGAACCGCCCCGAGTTGACCGCCGAGCGGTTCGTCGAGGTTGAACTGTTCGGCCAGACCGAACGGCTCTACCGCACCGGCGACCTGGCCCGCTGGCGCCCCGACGGCCATCTGGAATATCTCGGCCGGCTCGACCATCAGGTCAAGCTCAGAGGCTTCCGCATCGAGCTGGGCGAGATCGAGTCCGTCCTCGCCCAGCACCCGTCGGTGCGCGAGGCCGCCGTGGCGCTGCACGACAGCGACGGCAACCCGGCGCTGGCCGCCTATCTGACGGTGGCCAGTGGCCAGTGCTCGGTGGACAGTGCATCCGCCGATCCCGACCCGCTGACCACTGACCACGCGTCACTGACCACGGCCCTGCGCCCCTGGCTCAAGTCCCGTCTGCCCGACTACATGATCCCGGCCAGCTTCACCGTGCTGGACGCCTTCCCGCTCACCCCCAACGGCAAGCTCGATCGCCGCGCGCTGCCCGCGCCGGACGCCCCGCGCGGCGCCGACGCCTACGCGCCGCCGCGCAACGCGCTCGAGCAACAGCTCGCCGACTGCTGGGCGGCGGTCCTCAAGCGCTCCGACATCGGCATCCACGACAACTTCTTCGACCTGGGTGGCGACTCGATCTTGAGCATCCAGATCATCGCGCGGGCGCGCCAGGCCGGGCTCGGGCTCACGCCGCGGGATCTGTTCGAGCATCAAAGCATCGCCGAGCTGGCGCTGGCGGTGCGCCCCTTGGCCAGCAGCGACGCCGAGCAGGGGCCCGTGCGCGGCGCCGTGCCGCTGACCCCAATCCAGGCGTGGCTGTTCGCGCAGGGGCGTCCCGCCCCCTGGCACTTCAACCAGGCCCTGCTGCTCACGCCCCCTGCCGACTTCGACGCGGACGCCCTGCGCCGCGCCCTGGCCGCCGTGCTTGCCCATCATGACGCGCTGCGCCTGCGTTACCGCCAGGTCGACGGCGCCTGGCACCAGACCCACGCCGCGCCCGACCCCGATGGTGCGCTGCCGTTCCAGGTCGAGGAGCTGGCCGGCGACGACCTGGCCGCCGCCCTGGCCCCGCGCGCCGACCACTGGCAGGCCAGCCTCGACCTGACGCAGGGCCCGCTGACCCGCCTGGTGCTGTGCCGCCATCCCCAGGGCACCCGGCTCTTGTGGATCGTCCATCACCTGGCCGTCGACGGCGTCTCCTGGCGCATTTTGCTCGACGACCTGGGCGACGCCTATGCCCAGGCGCGGCGCGGCGCACCCGTCGCGCTGCCGGCCAAGACCAGCAGTTTCAAGGCGTGGAGCGAGTGCCTCCAACGCTGGGCCGCCGGCCCCGCGCTGGCCGCCGAGGCCGACTGGTGGCAGCGCCAACTGGCGGCGCCGACCGCGCCGCTGCCCATTGACGATCCCGCTGCCCCCAACCGGGAGTCCGACCTGCGCCATGCTCCGATGACGTTGGACGCCGCCACCACCCGCCGGTTGCTCGAAGAGGCCCCGGCTGCCTACCGCACCGGTATCGACGACCTGCTGCTCGCCGCCCTGCTGCTGGCGCTGGCCGAGTGGAGCGGGGCGCCCCGTCATGTGCTGGACCTGGAAAGCCATGGGCGCGCCGAGCTGTTCGCCGATATCGACCTGGGGCGCACCGTCGGCTGGTTCACCTCGCTCTATAGCCTCGCCCTGACCCTGCCGGCGGGCGAGGACCTGGGCGCCATCATCAAGTCCATCAAAGAGTAGCGGCGCCAGGTCCCGCACGAGGGTCTGGGTTGCGGGCTGCTGCGCCAGCGCGGCGCGGCGCTGGCCCAGGGCCAAGTCCTGTTCAACTACCTGGGTCAATTCGATCAGGCGGCGGACCGCGACGGCTGGCGCCTGGCCCGCGAGGACAGCGGCAACGCCATCGGCGCCGGCGGCGCGCGCGAGCACCTGATCGACATCAACGGCCAAGTCAGTCACGGCTGCCTGCGCCTGGACTTCGCCTACAGCGGCGCCCAGTACCGCGACGCGACGATCGAACGCCTCACCGCGCGCTATCGCCATCACCTCGAACGCCTGCTCGACCACTGCCGCGACCACCGCGGCTGTACCCCCAGCGACTTCCCGCTGGCCGTGCTCGACCAGGCGCGCGTCGATGCGCTCGACGCCGCCTACGGCCCGCTCGCCGCGATCTATCCGCTCACCCCGATGCAGCAGGGCATGCTGTTCCACAGCCTGCACGCCCCCGACAGCGGCCTGTACGTGGAGCAATTGCATTTCCGCCTCGCCGGCACGGTGGTCCCCGCCACCCTGCGCGCCGCCTGGGAGCGCCTGACCGAGCGCCACGCCGTACTGCGCACCGCCTTCCGCCACGACGGCGCCGAGCCGCTGCAGCTCGTCTGCCGGCAGGTCGCGCTGCCCTGGGCCGAGCACGACTGGCGCGGGCTCGACCCGGCCACGCAGGATGCACGCCTCGCCGTCCTGCTCGCCGAACGGCGCCGCACCGGCTTCGACCTGACGCGCGCCCCGGTCATGCAACTGGACTTGCTGCGTACCGATGAGGACACCTGGCGCCTGGTCTGGCAGAACCACCACCTGCTGCTCGACGGCTGGTGCTTGCCCGTTCTGTTAGAGGAGCTGCTGACCCTCTATACCGCCCTGCATCGCCGGGAGGCCCCGCGGCTGCCCCCGGTGGCCGACTACCGTCACTACATCGCCTGGCTGCAACGCCAGGACGCCGCGGCCGCCCGCGCCCATTGGCGCGCCCTCCTGGCCGGCTTCGCCGCGCCGACGCCGATCCTGCTCGCCCGCCCGAGCCAGGCCGAGCCCGAGCGCGGCGAGTGCGCCCTGACCCTGGAGCCGGCCGCCACCGCCGCGCTGGAGGCCCTGGCCCGCCGCGAGCGGGTCACCCTCAACACCCTGATCCAGGCCGCCTGGGCGTTGCTGCTCGGGCGCGCTATGCCGACAGCGACGACGTGGTCTTCGGCGCCACCGTCTCCGGGCGCACCGCGCCGCTGCCCGGCATCGAGCGCATGGTCGGGCTCTTCATCAACACGGTGCCGGTGCGCGCCCGCCTCGACACCGATCTGCACACCTTGCTGCACGCCCTGCAGCAGGCGCAGCAGGAGGCCAACCGCTTCGCCTATGCGAGCCTGGCGGAGATCCAACGCGACAGCGAGGTACCGGGCGGCACCGCGCTGTTCGACAGCATTCTGGTGTTCGAGAACTATCCGCATGACGCCTCCGCGGGGGCGGACGCGCTGCTGCGCATCGACGATGTACATGCCATCGAGCAGACCAATTATCTGCTGACCCTGGTCGCGATCCCCGGTGAGACCTTGGGCTTCAAGCTCAGCTTCGATGCCGCGCGCATCGCGCCGGCGGCGGCGAGCCGCCTGTTGGAGCACCTCGGCGTGCTGCTGGCGGGCCTCGCGGAAACGCCCGATGCCGAGCTGCATCGGCTGCCGCTGCTGACTGCCACGGAGTCTGCCCAGCTCGCCGCGTGGAACCGCACCGAGGCCGATTTCCCGGCCGACCTGACGGTGGTCGATCTGTTCGAGGCGCAGGTCCGGGCGAGCCCCGACGCCGTCGCCTTGGTCTTTGAGGACGCGCGGCTCAGCTATGCGGAGCTGAACGCACGCGCCAACCGCCTGGCCCATGCGCTGATCGCGCGCGGCGTCGGACCGGACGTGCTGGTTGCCCTGTGTGTGGAGCGCTCCAGCGCGATGGTCGTGGGGCTCTTGGGCATCCTCAAGGCCAGCGGCGCCTATGTCCCGCTCGATCCGGACTATCCGCCCGAGCGCCTGGCCTTCATGCTGGCGGACAGCGCCGCGCCGGTACTTGTCACCCAACACCGCCTCGTGGAGCGACTGCCCCACGGCGACGGCGACCGACTGCTGCTCGAGGAGGCGGCGTTCGCCGCCCAACCCGCCGACAATCCCCTACGGCGCAGCACACCGCAAAACCTCGCCTATGTCATCTACACCTCGGGCTCCACCGGGCGCCCCAAGGGCGTCCCGGTCGGCCATGGCGCGGTCGTGGCCATGCTCGATGCCTTCGAGCGCGTCGCACCGCGTCGGGAGCGTCTCGCGGCGACTGCGGTCGCGCCGTTCGTCTTCGATGTCTCGGTGTGGGAGACGTTTGCGACCCTGTGCTGGGGCGGGACGCTGTACCTGCTGCGCACCGCGACCCTCGCCGACCCGCAGGCATTGACGCGCTACCTGATCGAGCAGTCCATTACCAGCGCCTATTTGCCGCCAGCCCTGCTCGCGGACGCGGTCGCCGGGCTGGAAGCCGCGACCGCCGCCCCGGCCCTCGATCGCCTGCTGGTCGGGGTCGAGCCGATTCTGCAATCCACCTTGGCACGCTACCGCACGGCGGTACCCGGGCTGCGGACGGTCAACGGCTATGGTCCCACCGAGGCGACCGTTTGCAGCAGTCTCTTTGCGTTCGAGCGGGTTGCCGACCCGCAGGGGCGCGTGCCGATCGGCCGACCCATCGCCAACACCCGCATCCATATCCTCGACGCGCGGCTGCAACCGCTACCCATCGGCGTCCCCGGGGAGCTGTGCATCGCCGGGGCCGGCCTGGCGCGGGGGTATCTGAACCGTCCGGAGCTGACCGCCGAGCGATTCGTCGCAGCGGAACTGTTCGGCACGACCGAACGGATCTATCGCACCGGCGACCTGGCGCGCTGGCGCCCCGACGGCAATCTGGAATACCTCGGCCGGCTCGACCATCAAGTCAAGCTCAGAGGTTTCCGCATCGAGTTGGGGGAGATCGAGTCCGTCCTCGCCCAGCACCTGTCGGTGCGCGAGGCCGCGGTGGTGCTACGCGAGGACGGCGACAACCCGGCGCTGGCCGCCTACCTGACCCTTGCCGACGGCGCCGCGGACCTGGCCGCCCTCACCGCCGAGTTGCGCCCCTGGCTCAAGTCCCGCCTGCCCGACTACATGGTCCCGGCGAGCTTCACGGTCCTGGACGCCTTCCCGCTCACCCCCAACGGCAAGCGCGATCGCCGGGCGCTGCCGGCACCGGACGCCCCCCAGGCCGCCGCCGGACACGCGCTTGCGAGCGAGACCGAGCGCCTGCTGGCCGCCCTGTGGGGCGATGTGCTCAAGACCGTGATCGCCACCCGGGAGGCCGATTTCTTCGCCCTGGGCGGACACTCCCTGCTCGCCACCCGCCTGGCCGCGCGCATCCGCGACGCCTTCCAGGTGGAGCTGCCGCTCAAGATCCTCTTCGAGCGCCCGACGCTCGCCGACTTGGCCGCCTGGCTCGACGGGCAGGCCCGCGGCGATACCCTGCCGCCGATCGTGCCGCAGGTCCCGGATGACCCGCGGGTACCGTCCTATGCCCAGCAACGACTGTGGTTCCTGGCCCAGATCGAAGGCGCCTCGGCGACCTACAACATGCCCGCCGCGCTGACGCTGCGCGGCACCTTGAACGTCGACGCCCTGCGCCGGACCTTCCAGGCGCTGGTCGCGCGCCACCAAAGCCTGCGGCTGGTCTTCCCCGTCGTCGAGGGTGCCCCCAGCGTCGCGGAGTTGCCAGCCGATGCCCCGCTCGTCGTCGTCGATCTGACCGACCTGGCCCCCGCCGCACAACCGGCCGCGGTCGCCCGCCGCGCAGCCGCCCACGCCAACGCACCCTTCGACCTGGCCGCCGGCCCGCTGCTGCGCGTGGAATTGCTGGTACTGGGCGCGGACACCCAGGTGCTGCTGCTCAACCTGCACCACATCATCGCCGACGGCTGGTCCATGGGCGTGCTGATCGAGGACTGGGCGGCGCTCTACCGCGCCTTCTGCGCCGGACAGGAACCCGCGCTCGCCCCGCTGCCGATCGCCTACACCGACTATGCCGCCTGGCAGCGCGCCTGGCTCACCGGCGAACCCCTGCAACGCCAGCTCGACTACTGGAGCGCCCAACTCGCCGACGCCCCGCACCTGTTGGAGCTACCCGCCGACCGTCCGCGCCCGGCGGTGCAGAGCTACCGTGGTGCCCATCTGGAGACGCGCCTCGCCCCCGACCTGACCGCCGCGCTCAACGACCTGGGCCGGCAGCGCGGCGCCACGCTGTTCATGACCCTATTGGCGGCCTTCGCGACGCTCTTGCACCGCTATACCGGCCAGGACGACCTGCTGATCGGCAGCCCCATCGCCAACCGCACCGCCAGTCACACCGAGGGGCTGATCGGGCTCTTCGTCAACACCCTGGTGCTGCGCGCGCGCCTCGACCGGGCGGCCACCTTCGCCGAGTTGCTGGCGCAGGTACGGCGCACCGCGCTCGACGCCTACGCCCACCAGGACCTGCCCTTCGAGCAACTGGTCGAGCGGCTCGACCCCGCCCGGACCCTGAGCCACAGCCCGCTGTTCCAGGTCATGTTCGTGCTCCAGAACAATGCGCACGCCGCGCTCGACCTGCCGGGGCTCGCGGTCGAGACGCTCGCGCAGGACACCCCGATCGCCAAATTCGACCTGACCCTGAATGCCGTC
>Ga0247842_10006405_pt1 | contig 13320 bp, 13 predicted proteins | sample LaCruzMarch2015__3_FD_192411 | JGI IMG/M metagenome (GOLD analysis project Ga0247842, IMG submission 192411) | Freshwater microbial communities from meromictic Lake La Cruz, Castile-La Mancha, Spain - LaCruzMarch2015_19m | ecosystem: Environmental > Aquatic > Freshwater > Lake | place: Spain...
TCCCGAATAGAGGTTGCCGTGTCGCCTGGGGTTCCTCGCGCTCGTCAAGCGGGGGGCCGTCTTGCTCGGGCGGGGGGGCCGCTGCCGTCCGGCGGGATGTCCGCGCCGGGGCCGCGCTCCGGTGCTCTGGGAATCCTTCCGCCGGGACTTCCTCAGCCGGGGTTGTGCTCAGGTTCTTGTCAATGAGGGTGACAATCCATGCCAACGCTCCCCGCGCCGCCCGGCTCTGTGCCCTCGTCTGGCACATTGCACGCCGCGCATAAAGCGGACGCTTTGCCCAAGTCGGCTCATCATCCCCAAGGAAGCCTTCGGACTCGGCAACAACCGCGCCGTCACTTAACCGGATCACGCGCCCGCGTGCCCGGATGCCTCCCTTGATAGCTTCCACCTCGCCCGCGCTCAACATGAGGCCGGACGCCGCCGCAAGACATTGCCAGCCTTCAATCGGAATGAATTTCCGCCCGCCGATATTGATGGCCGTTGCCTTCACGATCTCCGCGCACGCTCGCGCCCGGTCGCTGCCGGAAGTGATTTCCGCCCTCGGGTTCACTGCCGCCGGAATGGTCACAAGTTCCGCGCTCATGGCTGTGCCTCCCGCGCCGCTGTGGCGGTTGCCTCAACGTCAAGAAACGCGAGGATGCTTCCCAAGTGGAACAGCCTGTTACCACGGATTGCGCCGGGCTTGCGGATGCAGGCCGTCTTGATCTTGCCAGCCGCCGACAAGTCATAAAGGGCGGGGCGAGTCAGGCCGCTGTGCGGGCAGTAGCCTTTGACGGGTGCCTTAACCCACCGATCAGGATAAGTGCTAAGGTTTGGTTTCGAGTCACGCGCAACGGCTCGATTCGTTGCCGGGGATTTTTTCCGATTCCCGGTGTCGGTTTGTTTGGCATTCGTATGCACGGATGCCAGTAAAGCACGATATTGGCAGGGACGTAATCCCCGCCAAAGGTGCCGGGGTTTCAATTGGTCCTTGTGAAAGGGTGTTACCTTTCGGAGGGACTAACGTTTACGGATGTTCGGAAGGAACGGGGTTCTATGGGGGCAGGAAGAAAACAGAAAGCATCTTGGAATTTCTCCCGTGCCTTTTTTCTCATGTCGTAAACCCGCCGCTCCCCAAGCTGCCGCAGCTCTTTAGGAAACCACGGATGTTTGAAAGTTGAGTGAGACAACGCCCGCATTGCACCAAGCCATTGCAACCACGCCCGCCGGTCTTCCGTCTTGTCGCCGTTCTTCCTCGGCTCCGGGATGCTATCGGGCCGTTTCGCCTTCACCCATTCCCGGAAATAGTCCGCAATTGCTTTGTTTGTGAAGCTCCCCCACTCGATGCAGAAAACGCCCTCCTCTTTGCCGCCTTCCCATCGCACGGAAGACGGGACATTTTTAGCGTGTCCGCCGTCTGCAATCTGCCGCTCCCGTTCCCGCTTTGAATGATCCCGGATAAGGTCACAATGGAAATCATACCCTCGCCCGAATGGTGCAAGCGGAATCGTTTCAACATCGCTTCGGATATGCGCCCGGTGTTGCCGCTCGGCTTGTTTGAGAGACTGCCATGAGGCCGGAAAACTTCCTGTGATTGCGGGGGCTTGCGGGTGCCGGTAATGCGGTGCTTTCGGGTCTTCACTCTGCGATTTCTCGGCATGGTCATGCTCGAAAAAGAAGCCGGAAAGAAAAACCTCGCTCTCGTATGGCATCGCCCCTTGCACAATCCGCAAGTCCGAATCTAAGGCCGGGTCACTTGCCTTGTTTGATCCCCCACGCCAGAAAGCAAGGCATCGCTTGCGCAAGTTGCGAAGCCATTCCGATTCCCTTGCATATTCCCAAAGGAAGCAGGCCGGAAGTTCCTCGGGAGGGATGCCGAAAAAATCCCACTCTGCCGGGTCAAGCTCGCCCTTCGCTTTCTTCGGTTCCGGTGCCAGTTCCACCGCCGCCGCGCCTTCACTATTAGCGTTCACCGCGCCGGGTTTAGGTTCCGTTTTCCGCGCCTGCTTCGCGCCCGGCTTGGGCTTGCCCGCCTTCGCTTTCTTCGCGCTCACTGCTTCACCTCCAATCCCTCGGCTTTCGCCGCCGTGCGCTGCCGGGTGTCAGTTGAGAGGAAGACGCGGGCCTTGCATAGCAGGGCCGCCGCAACGTGCATGAGGTCAAGAGAACGTGTCAGCATGGCCGGGGTGTGATGGTCGGAAAGTTCGCTGGCCTTCGCGTAAATGTCAGCTTGGCTCACGTCCGCCATGCGGAAAAATCCCGCTTCAATCTGCCGCTCAATGTCGGCAATCACCGCCTCGCGCTCTGCCTCCCCGATCTCCCCGCGCCCGATAGCCATATTGAAGGCATTGCGGATTTCCAGCAAGGAAAGCGGGGAGAGGAACACGGGGCCGGGTGCCTGCTTGATCTGCCGCCGCGCCCGCTCGGAAATCCCCTCGCTTGTGCGGTAAATCGAAACAACAAAACTGGAATCCGCGTAGGTCAATACTTGTATCCCTCCCGCTCGGCTTCCACCGCATCGCCTTTGAATGTCCGATCTCCGAAAATCTCCCGCGATATGGCCGCGAAGTCCGGGGCCGGGGGCTTGCGCCGCGCCTGTGGCCGTTCCGGGATCAGCCGGGCAACGACTTTCCGCCGCATGGTGATTGCCACCTGTTCGCCGTCCGCAATCCACGCCATGACGCGGGGGAAATTCTGCCGGATGTCTCTCACGCTCGCTGTTCTCATAAGGTCACGCCAATGTTTCACGGATGCTGTCCGGTGTCAAGGGTGCTTTCCGGTGTCGGGAAGGAAGCTCGGGGAAAATCAGTCAGGGATGAACCCCTCTTCAACTCCATCAAGCAGAAGCGCAACGGCTTCAGAGTTCAAGTTGCCACTCGAAACGATCACAGATTCCGCCAAACGTGCGATGTCCACTTTATGCGGATGCAGCATTCTAGCTGCCCGTGACGCCCATTTTTTCAAGGCCTCATCTGGAGAGAAGAAATCCAGCGTATCGGCATTGATGCCGCATAGCATTTTGTTCGTTTCAAGAATGTTTTTCGCATCGGCAATGTCTTCTGTCGTGGACTTCTTCCAATCAATCAGGCCGGGCATGTAATCGCATTCAACGGCAATCCCGGAGAGTGTGATTAGAAGGGCATCTTGTCCTGATATTTCCTCGCCAGTTCCATAGCAAATCCCGCTTCCTGGGTTGGCAAAATCCACATGGATAGCTGTTGAGGGAAGGCCAAGAATCTTTCTCATGGCAGCATGTCCCGCTTCATGCCTTGCTGTCCTTTTAATCAGTCCCGCCTTTTTCATGGTCAGTGTGTTTTCGTAAAGCTCGGGACTTTCTCAACCTCGCGCCGCAGGGTTTCAAGCTCATGGTGGGTGTATCGGTCATGCACGGCGGACTTGTGGCCGGATAGCTTCATGCGGACTTCGCGGGCAATCCCCCGGTTCGCCTGTTCGGAAATCGCCGTGTGCCGCAGGCTGTGAAAGCTCAATTCCATGAACCGCCGCCCCTTGCCAGCCTTCTTTTTGTCGCCTTCGCTCTCCGCGTAGATGCCCGCGCGGTGCATGAGCTTGCGAAACTCACGGCTCAGGCCGTGCGCTCCGCCGATCTCCCGCCCGCATAGCCTCGGGAAAATGGGGGCCTTCGGATCATCCCCCGCCGGAAGACTCTCGACATAGGCCGCAACGTCCGGGTGCATGGGGTATTCCTCCGCCTTGCGCTTCGCGCCGTGTGATGTCTTTTGCGGGTGAAGGGTGAGGGATTGCCGGGCCGCGTCCACATTCGCCCATGACAGCCGGGCCGCATCGCCCAGCCGCAGGCCGTGACACGCGCCAAGCAGGATCATTCCCCGCCATTCCGAATCCGCCTCCGCCAGCAGGGCCGCAATTTGTTCCCGCGCGAAAGTCTGCCGCTCGCCCGCCTCTGCCGGGAGCATGTCAACCGCCTCCGCCGGATTTGTGAGGATCAAGCCTTGCCGCCGCGCCGCGTTCAAAGGGATGCGAAGCGTCTTCACAACAAGGTTGGCACTCGCCGGGGTCAAGCCGTCCGCAATCTGCTTGTCGCGAAACTTGGCAACGTCCGCCGCCGTCACGCCCGCAATGTTTTTCTCCGCCCGCGCCTCCCCGATGAAAGCCAGAAAATCCGCGATGATTTTCCCATATCGCTTCCCCGTGCTCTCCGCTTTGGTCAGTCCCTTGGAATCCGCCCATGCCCGCAGGAAATCGCCCGCCGAGACATTGTGCGAAGCCTCGACGCCAACAAGCTCCCCGATCTGGGAGAGGATGCGCCGGGAAGCGTCTTCCGTGAAAGTGCCCGCCTTCGCAATCCTCGCCGCGCGTTCCCATGCAAGGCAAACATCCATCGCCCGCGCCCGGATACTCTGCCCGGTGGATTTCTGAACGCGCTTCCCGTCCGGGAGAGTGAAGCCGCAATAAAAGTTATGAGAGCCGGGATATTTGCGAAGAAAGGCCATAGGGAAACAACGGGTGATACCTCGCAGCATTTATCACAGCGTCTTTCCGTGTCAAGGATGTATTAGAAAGTTGCAAACCCTGTGTTTATGAGGGTTTGCGGGCGGGTGGGGGGTCTAGGGAATGCTAACGAGGGTTCGATTCCCTTCACCCGCTCATATCTTTGATAAAGAACGACTTACGATGATTTCTGTCTAAAATCATCAAAGTTCAAACAATAGTTCAAACACTTCCACCGTTTTCCGGGTCTTTCCACGAGACTGTGGAGAGATGCAATTCGCCGCCCATTTCGGGCATTGCCTCCCCCTGTTCAACAAGGGCTCATTTCTCGGGAAAGGAGAGCCGCTGATTCTTTTGAATCTGCCGCAGCCAATCGTCTGAAACTTTCGCCTCTCTCGCAAATTCCGGCCAGCGTTCCACGACAGAGGAGACCTCTTCGAGGATCGTCTTGGCCCGGCCTCGTTTCATGAGCGCAGCCCTCGCGCAGGCTTCGAAGTCCTCCATTGTGAAACCGTCCCGCTTTCCGTTGACCGTCATCTGGTGCGCGCCCGTCCAGAGGCCGGAGGGATTGAAACTGTAGGTCACGTCAAATGCCGGAGCCGGCGACCAACTGCCCTGCTTGTCCATCAGGAAGGCAATGTTCTTCACGTGGTCATCCTGATTCCTGGCCACGATGTTGAAGATCATCCGCCGGAACTGCTCCTCCACCGCAGACATCGGCAACTCGAGCTGCCGGATCGCGAGCATCGCCTGCTCGTAGGAGCAGGCACCGGCCTGGTTGAAATCAAAATGTGCCAGCGCGCACAGCGACTGCATGTGGAGTTTCTCCCCACCCTCCAGGCGATCGAACCGGCGGGTCATGAAATGCCGGCGCCCCTTTTCTTCGAGCAGCCGGCACTCGCTCATCGTGACGCCCGCCGCTTTGGCCATCAGGTGATACGCGTATTCGATGGCACCATAGCCCTTGGGGTCCTCCATCTCTTTGTCTTTGTTTCCCGACACGCCGTCGAATTTCAGCAGCCAGTAATCGAACCCTTCGCCCGCCTCGATCTGCCCGGAACGCACCTCATTCGTTTCGCGGTTCCACGCGATCACCGCCTTCGCACGCGCACCGCCCGCGGAAGTGCCGACGCGAAGAATTTCCCGGAGGGCTTTCTCCCGGCCTTTGGCGTGGAAGTGGCCCTGCAGATCACCACGATGCGTCAGGACCTCCGAAGCCAGGTTGACCAAGGCGTCGATCTCGACTTTATGAGCCTTGACCGGACGTGGGCCAAGCGAAGGGCGAAATTCCAGCGCGCCCATGCCGCGCATCCCTGTATAGCACAAACGCTCGACCGCGCTGAAACTCTCCGGCGTCCGGCCTTGCGTCGCCAGCCAGGCGTCAATCAAAGCGTTGCCGAACCGGTCGGGCAGCGAATCGGCTAGCAGCCCGGGCAGCCCGTGAAACGTGTTCCGAGGCAGTGCCGGAAACTCATACACTTCCTCGCTCAACGGCATTGTTAGAGGGGAAATCTCGATCCCGCTCCTGGCGAAGTCCGGGTCGTATTGGAATGTGGCCACTTCGCGCCCATCCTCGAGCGACACCGCCCCGATCATCCGCCCCCAAAGACGCGCTTCCGCGATCATGACGGCTCACCCCACATCCATTTTTCCGAGTCGCTTTTGACCGTTTTTCGCCCCGTCGCCCGCTTGCGTTTTCGGCTTTGGAGTTTCAACTGCGCAATCGGGCTCGCCGCTGCTTCCGGGATCAGAATCTCGAATCGCTCCATCAGGCCGAGTATTCGGCACACTCTGACGAAGCTCGATAATTGTGTGGCCGCAGCTCCCAATTCCAACCGCTGCACGGTTCGCAAACCGATCCCCGCTTGATCTGCGAGTTGTTCTTGAGTCAAATTCTTGGAAAGGCGAATCTGCGCCAAACGCTCCCCGATCACTTTGAGAAGCATCTCGTCAGTCAGTTTCTCAGAAATCTCCATGCACGCCACATATGGCGGATTGATTGAGTAATTCAAGATAAAACGCCACTTAAGACGTTTTATTCTTATTTCAAAAGACGGTCTTTCGGTTACAGTCCTCATACCTGCAGGCTGTTCTAGATGTGGGGAAGAGCGGCTGGAAAAATCTGAAATGATTTTGGGGTAGGACGCTCGTTGACCGAGTTGGCCACGAAGGTTGTCGCAATATGAGCGCAGAATCTTCAAAAGCGGGTGGGAGTGGAGGAACAAGCAAGCGAGTGCGGAAGCCGGAAAACCACCTCCCCGAAATGCTGCGCGCTCTCCCACAGAGCCTTGATGCGGAAAAGGGGGGTTCCCTTCCTGTCAGGTGTCCGTCGCGCTCCGCGAATGGAGATCCAACAATTTCTCAACCAGTTCCGCGACTTTCTCTCCGGCTGGCCCGCGCGCTCATGCAGGTCGTCGATATTCTGGGTGACCACACTGTCACTGTGCCTGGGAATTCCCGCTCCAGGCGGGTCAATTCGCGAGGTGGAACGCGCAAGATTCTTGATTCCCAAACGGTCTCCGCCTGTGATATGAAGGAACAAATCCCGCCCGGCATCAACGGAGGCAGGCAACGCCTCGTATGGCCTCTGTCGTGTCATCGGCGCTTCCCGCTCGCCGTCGCCTGATCCGGGCTCGTCCAGAACTTTCCATTAACGAAACTGCCCCATGAATAACCTGAACATCATTCGAGTCGTCAGCCTGTTGATCCTGTCGATCTTCGCACCAGCGGCGTCCGCGGACGACGCCTTGCCCAAGACCGCGGAGAAGTTCGAGGTCAATGGTCACACGACATACCTCTATGCCGCGCCGAAACCGGCACCGGGGAAGCCGTGGCTCTGGTATGCGCCGACGTTGAAGGGCTTCTCGCTCGCGGGGAGGAAGGTGTATTTCGAGGAATTCCTGCGCGCGGGCATCAGCCTCGCAGGGGTTGATCTCGGGGAAGTTCGCGGCGCGCCGGCCAGCACGGAGCAGTTCACGCTCTTCTACGACGAGATGGTCAAGCGCGGCTGGTCGCCCAAGCCGATCCTGCTCGGCCAGAGCCGCGGCGGACTGATGGCGCTGGGTTGGGCCATGCGGCATCCTGACAAGACGCAAGCGTTCGTGGGGATTTATCCCGTATGCAATCTCGCAACCTGGGGAATGAAGAACCTGCCGGTCACGCTCGCCGATTACAAGCTGACCGAGGCCGAACTTCGTGCGCGGTTAACCGAGTTTAATCCCTTGGACAATCTGAAGGGGCTGATCGAGAAAAAGGTGCCGATGTTCATCGTGCAGGGCGATGCGGACAAAGCCGTGCCGTATCAGGAAAACGCGCTCATCCTCAAGGAACGCTACGAAGCCGGTGGCGCCCCGATCACCTTGAAGCTCATCGCCGGTGAAGGACACCAGGCGACGCCAGCCTTCTTCGAGTGCCGGGAGTTGATCGAATTTGTATTGAGGCAGGCGGAAGCCAAAGCACGATAGCTTGACCCGATGAAATCGATGACAGTTCGGATCATCGTGACGAACGAGGCGGTCGCTTTAGAGCGGTTTAAACAATTCTATAGCCGCTGCTTTGCGGCGGCGAGAGCTGCAGGACTGCGTCAGCAGTTCGGGCAGTGTGTTTTCACACAGCCGCTTCACTGCCGCCGCACCCCTACAACCCTCGGCGCTCGCAAATCAGTGGCCACATTATTATTTAAACCGCTCTAGCGGGGCGAGAGGAGCCCTCCGCACGCATATCTGGAACTTCCAGCAGATATCACAGCGATGTCTGGTTTTATAAAGGTTAGACCAGCATGGGCACCATGCCTTGCTGGATTGTTACGCATGGGCAGGATGCCCATGCCACAAGATCTGGCCGATGGGAAACCCTGGACACCATGGTTTCTGCTGAGCGCGCAGCCCGGCGTGCCTTCATGGCGGGCGCGGGCTTCGCGCCCGCCGCTCCGGGGGAGGCTGCGTTCTTACGCGGCTGGTTTCTGTAGCGGGCGGCGCAGATCAAGCCGCAGGGGTGCCCGGGATGTCACGGCCCACGGAGAACGCTTTGCCGAGGAATTCGCCCACGCCGTAGTATTCCTTGGTATCGGGGGCGAAGAGGAAGGGATTGATTTTGCGGATGTCCACGTTGCCCTCTGGGGTGAGCGCATCGGGATCGATTTTGACATCGGCCACTTCGCCGACGAACAGGGTGTGGAGCCCGAGGTCGGCGGTGTGGACCAGGCGGCATTCCAGGCTGAGCGGGAACTCGGAAATGTAAGGGGCGTCCACCAGCTCGCTGCGCACGTGAGTGAGCCCGGCGGCGGCGATCTTGTCGGTGTTGCGGCCCGATGCGATGCCGAAGAAGTCGGCCTGGCGGATATGCTCCTGTCCGGGGATCCCCACGGTGAACGCCTTGCGTTCCACGATGCCGGCATAGCTGTAGGTCGCCTTGCGCAGGGAAATGTTGATGCAGGGCGGCTGGGAGCAGCAAATGCCGCCCCAGGAAGCGGTCATCGCGTTGGGCTTGCCGAGGACATCGTAGGTTCCCACCACAAGGATCGGAGTGGGATAAAGAAGCGTCTTGGGACCGAGGGATTTTTTCATGGGAAGGATTCTATCCGCGGGAAGCTGGAAACGGCAATAAAAACGCCCGCTGGGCGCTCCCGCCGTGTCCGGAGGGAGCCAGGCGATCCGTTTCGCCTCTGTTTCGCCTCTTGATTGTTTCCGGATTTCGTGGAACCCTTGATCCGCTGTCCATCGGCTGATCGATGGGCGGTTCAATTTTGTTCAAAACGCTGTCTTTTTGCACTCAAAACACGCCTTGGAAACCGCATAAATGAAATTCCGTTCCGGACAGGCAGGTGCGACCCCGTTGTATTTCAACGTGACGCCGTTCGTGGACATTTTGATGGTGCTGGTGGTTTTCATGCTGGTTTCGTGGTCCACGGCCCGCATCGAGTCGGATGTGGGGATCAACCTGCCCACGTCGAGTTCCTCGGGTCCCCGGACTCCCGCCCCGGCACCGGTGATCATCAATGTCCGCGTGGATGGCACGATGGCGGTGAACCAGAAGGAAATCAGCGATGCGGACCTGACCCAGATGCTCGGGCGCCTGGTGAAGCTCCAGCCCGCGCAGGTCGCCGTGGTTCGCGCGGACCGCGCGGTGGCCTACGAGCGGGTGCTCAAAGTTTTGGATTATTGCCGGGAGGCGGGGATCACGCAGGTCGGATTCAGCGCATTGATGCCGCCGAAGAAGAGTTAGTCCGCATTGTTGCAAAGGGCGTTCCGCCCGGGGATGACGCGGCACAGTGCCCCAACGGGCGGGAGGCCTGTTAGCCTTGGGATCGGAAGCTTTCGGAAAGCTGCGGTTGCAAGACTTGGCATGATGGCTGCTTACTGTCTCTTGCAAGCCTTCGGGCCCGCAAATAGAACAACCACATGAAATCCATGCTAAGAACAAAACCCATACTGGCGACTCTGGCTGCTGCGCTCCTTGCGGCCGTGTCGATTGTCACCCCGAGTTCGGCGTTTGCGCAAGACGCCGCGATTGCCCAAGCACCAACGAGTGTTGTGGCCTCGGCGACAGCCCCTGCGGAGCCGACGCTCGAAGGGCGCATCGCCGGGCTGGAGGCCTACGTCAACAACATGGATCCCGCCGGCAGCAAGCTGGTCGGGGTTTCCGGACCCGGGCATACGGCATGGATGATGGCCGCGTCGGCGCTCGTGCTTTTCATGACGCTTCCGGGATTGGCCCTGTTCTACGGGGGCTTGGTGCGTGCGAAGAACGTGCTTTCGATTTTGGCCATGTGCCTGGGGATCGCGGGCATGGTGACGATCCTCTGGTGGGCGGTCGGCTACAGCCTTGTCTTTGGAACGAGCTTCAACAGCGGGTTTTTGGGCGGCACGGAGTTTTTCTTCCTGAAGGGAGTGGGGGCGGTCCCCAACACCGCATATGCCTACTGGATTCCGCAGAGCGTGTTCTGCGTCTACCAGCTGACCTTTGCGATCATCACCCCGGCTCTGATTTTCGGGGCCACGGCTGAGCGCATGAAATTCTGGGCGGTCATGGCGTTCACGTTCCTGTGGATGTTCGTGGTTTACTTCCCGCTTGCCCACATGGTGTGGGGCGGCACCGGGTTCATGAACGGCGTCTGGAATGCGGATGCGAGGATTCCGGCGATTGACTTCGCGGGCGGCACGGTGGTGCACATGTCCTCGGGCTGGTCGGCACTCATTCTCTGCATCATGCTTGGCAAGCGGCTTGGGTTTGGCAAAGAGCCGATGCCTCCGCACAGCATGGTGCTTTGCATGGTCGGCACCGGCATCCTCTGGGTGGGCTGGTATGGGTTCAATGCCGGCAGCGCCCTGGCCGCCGACGGCATCGCAGCCAACGCCTTCCTCACCACGACACTCGCCGCGGCGGTCGCCGCCTTCGTGTGGGCCGTCATGGAAGCCATCCTCAAAGGGCATCCGAGCATCCTGGGCTTCTGCTCGGGAGTGGTCGCCGGGCTCGTCGTCATCACTCCGGCCGCGGGCTTCGTGGACTCGACCGGTGCCGTGATCATCGGCGTGGTGGCGGGCGTCGTTCCGTTCCTCGCGGTCACCTACCTGAAGGCCATTCTCGGGTATGACGATGCCCTGGACACCTTCGGGGTGCATGCCGTCGGCGGAACCATGGGAGCTTTTCTTACCGGCATCCTTGCGACACCGGCTGTGAACCCCAATCTTATCAGTGATGCTTACGCTGCAAAAAACGGACTCAAGGCCGCGGTCGAGGGCGGGACCCTCTGGCTCGTGCAACTGCAGGCCATCGGGGTGACGCTGGTGCTCGCGGTCGCGGGAACCGTGATCATCGGGTTTCTCGTCAAGGCCGCCCTTGGGCTGCGCCCCTCGGTGGAAGCCGAGTTCAGCGGGCTGGACATCACCGACCATGGCGAAGAAGGCTACATCTACAACAAGTAACTTAGCGTCCCAAAACCAACTGATATGAAAAAAGTCGAAGCAATCATCAAGCCGTTCAAGCTGGAAGAAGTCAAAGACGCGCTCGCCGACCTCGGGATCGAGGGCATGACGGTGAGCGAGGTCAAAGGATTCGGAAGGCAGAAGGGTCACACGGAAATCTACCGCGGCAGCGAGTACACGGTGGACTTCCTTCCGAAGATCAAGATCGAAGTCGTGCTCGCCGACTCCTCGCTCGAAACCGCGCTGGCGGCGATTGTGAAAGCGGCAAAGACCGGCAAGATCGGGGACGGAAAAGTCTTCGTGTCGCCGGTGGAGGAAGCGATCCGCATCCGCACCGACGAGGTTGGCGAGAGCGCCGTATAAAACCTGGGGAACTCAGGGGGAAACTGCAGGGCGGTGGGGGGGAAGTGGAGACCCCGCCGCCCTTGCATTTTCGCGGGGGAAGGCACGCGCGGGCTGCGTCGGAGCAGGAGTTTTGCTCGTCAACGCGCGGATTGGCTTTTAATGTGCGCCCGATGAACACTCCCAAGGCTCTCATCACGGCGGCGGGCCGCAACCAGAGGCATCTTCCCCTGCAGACCATCGTGGATCGCGAGGGATATCCGCGATCGGTTCTTGTGCAACTGATCGAAGAGGCGGTGTCGGCCGGAATCGAATCCATCGGGGTGGTGGTGAGCCCCGGGGATGCGGAGCTTTACCACCGGGCCGCGGGCGCGCACGCCAAGCGGCTGACCTTCATCGAGCAGTCGGAGCCGCGCGGCTATGGAGACGCGGTGTATTGCGGGCGGCAGTTTCTCGGGGACGACAATTTTCTGCTCATGGTGAGCGACCATCTTTACATCAGTCGCAATCGGGAGCGTTCGTGCGCGCGCCAGCTTGTCGAGGCGGCTGCCGCGGAGCGCTGCGCGGTGAGCGCCGTGCAGGCGACCCACGAGAGCCTGCTTTCGTCGTTCGGGGCGGTCGGAGGCCGGCTCTTTGATGGACGCAGCGGGATTTACGAGGTCGAGTGCGTGATCGAAAAACCGAGCCCCACGCAGGCCGAGCAGAAGCTGAGCGTGCCGGGTCTCCGCACCGGCCATTACCTCTGCTTCTTCGGAATGCATGTGCTGACACATTCCGTCCTTCAAACCCTCGGAAAAATGCTTGAGGGCGCGCCGGACCCGAAGTCGGTCAGTCTGGCGGCGGCGCTGGACACGCTCGGCGGGCACGGGCGGTATCTGGCCGTCGAGCTCGCCGGCAGAAGGTATGATCTCGACGAGCGGTACGGACTGCTTACCGCGCAGCTGGCACTGGCTCTCGACGGGGAACAGCGCCCGGAAATTCTCGCCCGGCTCGTGGCGCTGCTGGCCGATACCCGCTGAGAGATATGTCGCGGTTTCTTGAAGCCATCACGTCGGCCGATCCGGCGACGCGGAACACCCCGATCGAAGATCTGGCCGCCGGGCTGGATGCCGGTCAGCTCTGGGCGGTCTGCCTCGAGCTCGACGCCTTTCGCAGAAAATCCGAAAACCTTTACGAGCGGGTCCGGGCGCTGTTCCTGCTCTATGCCGTCTGCCGTTTTTTTCTGCCGCCGTTGCTCCGGGACAAACCGGCCGGCCTGATTCCGGCGGGAGTCCACGGGCATTTGTTGGACAGGAGGTTTCCCGAGGCGATCGACGAGCTGGTTGCGGTCATCGGGAACGGAGTGCCGGACGACGCGCTTTGCAGCGGTCTTGCGCAGGGGTTCTGCCAGCTCGGCCTGCAGAATCTGGCCGACCAGGTGCGCCGGAGCGTTCGCTCGGTGCGCGGCAACCAGTGGATGTTCCGCTGCGGGCATCCGGCGACACATCCGCTCCGTGTCAACCCGGCCCTCGCGGCACGCGGGGAGGGGATGCCGTTCCCGCTCCTGCACGAGCGCACCGCCGTGCGCATGGACCTCTCGCACAGCTCGTGGAGTGATATTTTTTTCCTG